>Ga0099364_10000928_pt1 | contig 49854 bp, 55 predicted proteins | sample TergutTh196P3_FD_73070 | JGI IMG/M metagenome (GOLD analysis project Ga0099364, IMG submission 73070) | Microcerotermes parvus P3 segment gut microbial communities from Pointe-Noire, Republic of the Congo - Th196 P3 | ecosystem: Host-associated > Arthropoda: Insects > Digestive system > Gut ... | reverse complement strand
AGCAATTTTAATACCTTCCTACGCTATCGCGCTCGCGCTTCACCCCGCGCCCTCCCCCCAATCTTTGGCGTCCCCCCGCGCATATCCTCCCCCCCCCCCCCCCCCCCCCCAATCTAAAGTTTGCGCAGCAAACTTTAAAGCTGAACTGCAACGCAGTTCAGCCAGTATCGCCTAACAACGCAGCACTCACATCCCTATTTTTCTCTCGTTTTCGCAGGCGCCGGACCTTTCGGACGCCGGCCCTTAGAACAACTATCTCTGCCCCTTGTTGGCAGGGTTGTTGATAAAGGCCGACGGGCCCTAAACGTAAATTATTTTGAGGAGAAACGAATGAAAAAGAAAAGCTTACTTTTTGCGGTGTGCTTTTTGGCAATGGGTATACTCTTCCTTAGCTGCGGAGATGGTGGAAATAGCCCAGGTGATAATGATGACAAAGAAAATGGCTTTAACTTAGTAAATACACAATGGGAAGGGGTAGTAGAAGGTAAAAAAGTAACTTTGGCTTTTCTGGAGTGAGGTAATTTTCAATTTGGTTATAGCAATCCTTCAGACGGAGGAGAACCAAATTCGGGACTGTATCTTAAAGGGACGTATACTCTTTCAGATAACATAGTTACTGTCAATATTATACACAGTTGGAATGGTTCTTCCTGGGAAGAAGATCCTGAAACAGGAGATATGGCAATAAATGGAAACACCATGGAGGGAATGGGAACAGTTTTTACCAAAATATGATTGCACATGGGATGTGATCTTAATAAGAACGAACGATATCCGAAAAGTCTTTAACACTGGTACCACTAAGGTTATTTTTAAATTTTTTGTAAACAGAGCTATAATGGCTTTCTGTTTAATGGGAGATGTTATGTCTTATCTCAGGACCAATAATTTTCTCCGAAGCTCTGTGTCCTCCGTGCCTCTGTGGGAGATATTTGATGAAGACAGAACCTTCCCAATCTCTCACAGAGCACACGGAGGCACAACGGAAGGAGAGATTAGCATAACCCGCTTCGTGTCTTCTGTGTGATTATGAGGGACCTAGAGGTATCCAAAGGGTATAACCCTGTCTTTTTCTCCAAGCGAGATGAGTTCATGGTAACAACATATAATACCTCCTTCTCCTCGTTTGTATGGTGAAGGGAGATCGTTTAAAACATTAAAAGAAGAAATGTCCTTTTTATCAGGATTAGCTGTCATTTTAATTTCAATAGGATGTAAATGCCCATTACGCCAAATTAAAAGATCAATTTCCTTTTGTTCTTTGTTACGATAATAAAAAAGAGGCGGTTGGATTCCTTGGTTAGTATAGCTTTTTATTATTTCGCTGATAATGAATGTTTCAAAAAAAGCACCGCTCATGGCGCCTTTACTAAGAACATCAGAGTTGCCCCATCCGGTAATATATGCTGCTAAACCAGTATCCATAAAATAAAGTTTTGGAGTTTTAACTTCACGTTTACTAATATTAACATGGAATGGTCGAAGTAAAAAAATCAATCCCGCGCTGTTCAATATAGACAGCCAGCGTTCTGCGCTTGCTCTTGATATTCCAGCATCTTTTGCAAGATTTGAAAGATTGAGTAATTGAGCGGTTCTTGCTGCTACACAACGAATAAATGAAACAAACTTTTGCTCGTCTCCTATATTAACAATGGAACGAACGTCTCTTTCGATGTAGGTACGCAGGTAAGAACCATAATATGATGAATGAGGAAAATTAGAATCAGCATGTAAGCGAGGCATGGAACCTCTCCATATAATGTCCCATAATTTTTTGTAAGAAGCTTGCATGGGTTTTTTATAACCAGAAAAAAATTCAGTATTGGGGCTGAATGGTAAGTTATAGGAATGATTTTCAATTTCTCGAAGCGAAAGGCCAAATAGATCGATGATGCCCACTCTTCCTGCTAGTGATTCGCTTACTCCCTTCATAAGTGAAAATTGTTGTGACCCGGATAGAAAGAAAAGGCCCGGTTTCTTTTCCTTGTCCGCAATTATTTTTATATATGGAAAAAGGCTGGGAGCATATTGGACCTCGTCAATAAAAATAGGCGGGGGATAATCCAGAAAAAAACGGCCCCTCTCTTCAAGAGCCCTGTTTAGAGTGATAGGATCATCAAAACTAACCTGGGTTATTTTCCCTTTCCTGGGTTTTATAATTGTTTCTTCGATTAGGGTAGTTTTCCCAACCTGTCTAGGGCCGTTTACCATGATCGCTGGAAAATGCTTGGCATGGGTAAGGAGTGTACTGGCAGAATGGCGAGAAATAAGCACTTTGAACCTCCGACTAATTTACTATTTAATAGTAAATTAGTCGTTCTTGATTGTCAAGTACCATTTTTGGGAAAATAGGTTGTTTTTTCTATAAAATAAAGCTAAATTCATTTTAAGACCCCGGGTTCAATACATTATGTGAACTTCATACCTTGATGCTTACGGCATGGTTGTTGATTCCAAGAGGATAGTATAATGAAAAGTATCGCAAACCAGGTCTTTTGTTCATTTTAATTGCTAGTAAGGCGCTTGCATAAGGTGATCACAATGAGTGTTAATTTTTGCAATAATGCAGTACCGCTCTCTTATATCAAAACACATGCTGCAGATGCAATCGATTATATCAATGATCATAAAAACCCTATTTTTGTTACTCATCATGGAAAGCCTAAAGGAGTTTTCATAGATATCGAAACTTATCGTGATATGATAGATGCATTATCTATGATGAAATTGTTGAATATTTCTGAAAAATCTATCATAGATGGAAAGGTTCATGATAATGACAAATTTATTTCCGATTTAAGAAAAAAGTGGTCAAAATAACACTATGAAAATAACTCTTAGATTAGAAACAGAAAAAGATCATAAAATCGTAGAAAATCTAACCAGAGAGGCCTTTTGGAATAATCATGTCCCCGGTTGTGATGAACATTTACTTATACATAACTTAAGAAAATCCAAAACTTTTATCAATCAATTGGACTATGTGGCTTTGTACAATAATGAAATTGTAGGAAATATTGTGTACATGAAAGCTCAAATAATCAGCAATGACGTCGAGCATAGTGTATTAACCTTTGGGCCAATAAGTGTTTTGCCTGAATACCAAAACAAAGGCATCGGCAGTAAACTTATTAGCCATACAATACAGCAATCTAAGGAAATGGGTTATAAAGCGATTATCATATATGGTGACCTTGATTATTACCGAAGATTTGGTTTTAAGATATCAAAAGAGTACAATATTACCAATAAGGAAAAAAAGTTTCCTGCTGCTTTATTGGTGTTAGAATTATACCCCAATGCTTTAATGGGAATTGAAGGGATATTTTTTGAAGGTGAAGATTATGAAGTAAATCAAGATGAATTAATAGAATTTGATAAAAAATTTCCAAAAAAAGATAAAGAGTATTCAAAGACCCAAGATAGGTTTAATGAATTATCGGGCCAATATTTATAGAAATGAAGATAAACCATACTGCAGTCAATTTTCGTGAAATTCGCATGGGATCAATTGCCCCTGGTATGCTCTTTCGCAGTAGTCACCCCATTAAAGATTCTGTCCAAGAAAAGACTATATCGATCCTGGCAAATCGTTGTAGGATAGAAACTATCATTAACCTAAGTGATACCATTTTAAAAATTAAGAAAACTATCAGGAGATTGTACATGAAGAGCGTTCAAAAGGAACTTGATAATCTGTTTATAGAATGGAAAGCAGCATACCCAAATGATACCATATCAATAGATGGCATTTTAGATGAATCATTATATTGGAGCCGAATACCACGGATTGTATTCCTGTTAAAAGAGACATACGGTGATTTTTTTGATATTGCTCCCTTGTCAGAAGATTGTCCTGATGGGTATGGGCCAGATGGCGGTTCGTACTGGTTTTGGCGCAATTTAAGGAGTTATCAATATATCGTTGATGGTATAGTGAACCATGACTATAACATACCTACTAATAAATGGTTGTCAAAACAATCATTGCAGAATGAAATAAAAGATATTATGGAAACTAAAGTGACCGGTATCGGTTATATGAACATCAAAAAAATCCCGGGTACCAGTGAATCTAATTGGAAAGATATATATGCATTTGCAGTTAAGGGCGCGCCGTTCTTGGTAAGGCAATTGCAATTACTGAAACCTCACATTATATTTTGTTGTGGCTTTAATAATACACCTCGAAAGTCTATTTATGAGTGTTTAAAAATTATTGAGCCTTCTTTTAAAAATGCCAAGCAATTATCTAACTGTGTCTACGAAAATAATGGGGTCCTGGCCATCGATTGGTGGCATCCATCTATGTCAGACATTGCCAGCTATGAGTGGGAACAGTTAATTGATACAAGCCAGTTAAATCATCCCAATGTTCTACAGGCAATTACGAATATGCAATGGAGCTAATAAAAGCCCTAGATATTGATGACTAAACCAGCCTCTCTTGTAAGACAATTTGCTTTTTACATATTTATTTCCATTCCATCATAAGCAAACCTAATATTTTTGTACTTTTTTTCGATTTCTTTATAATCGTCAAAACCTTTACCCCAATCTTCTTCTATATGCGTTACTATAATATCCTTTATTTTGTATTTATCTTTTATTTCGATAATGTTTTCCATGCTGTGCAGTTCTTTTCTGAGCTTATGTTCAGGATATATTACTGTATTATTTTTTAACACATCCCCAATAAATGTATTTCCTATTATCAGCAAATCTGCATTATAAATAATATCATCAGTAGGGAAATTTTTACAATCGCATGGAGCATATATAAGCTTTTTTCCATATGATTCAAATACAAAAATTGTAACAGCTTTTTCTTTTGGAACAGCTAAAAAGGTAATGTTAATATCTTTTATTTTTAGAGAATTCTCAATAACTTGTCTATTTATTAATCCCATATATTCATAATAATCCATAAATGAGCCATATGTATTACGTATTCCATTAATATCATTCATTACGTCATTTGTTGCACAAATTACAATTTTATTTTTAGGTTTTTTATCTTCAAAATAATCAAGCCATTGAAGACGTAATTGTTCTATTATTCTCATTCCCAGTGTATGATCTGGATCCCAATGGCTATATAAAATATAATCCAATGAAGAAATGTTTGCATTATTTAATGCAAGATTAATATCCTCTGGAGTATCTATGAGCAAGGATATATCTTCCAAATAGAGGCTGCAGCCGCATCTGGCATATGGAAACCCTTTTTCCCTTGCTTCAGTACATACTTTACATTGACATAATGCTCTTGGGATTGATACACAACCGCCAGAACCAGTAATAATTAACTTCATAATCTACTTTTCCTTGTTAATGAATTTATCCATAAATGTTAAAAAGCTAATTATTTGGTCTACAAGTTCATTATTAATGTTTGTCCAGGAATAGCTTCCACCAGGAAAGTACGGACATAAATTATACTTCTCTTGTTCGTAATCCACAGTAATATAGACCAAGGGACGTGTACCTTTTTTATCTGTTTGTACACAGTATCTGCAGTTATCACATTTCTTTGTTCGATCTACAACAAATTTTTTCAGTTTTTTATCCATGGATTCAAATGCTTCCAGGAAAACCTTTAATCCATTAGGAATACATAAACCCCAATTCAAGTACTAAGTGCAATAAATAGTTAAGGGGAAGGGTTTTACCCCCTCCCCAAAAACGGTTTTAACCTGTAAAGTTTTGGTTGCAACACTAAAACACAGGAGGACCGTTATGGAACAGAATACCCCGAACAAAGAGAAAAAGTATAGCCATCTAGGCTTCGCCGAAAGGGAAGAATTGGCTATTTTGCTGGAAAAAGGCTATAGCCAAAGGGAAATAGCAATGGCCTTGAACCGCAATCCAGGAACTATTTCTAGGGAAATTCGGAGGAACAGAGCCCAAATTTATGATATACCCTATAGAGCCATTAAAGCCCAGGAAAAGGCAGATATCAGGAAAAAAGAAAGCCATAAGCGACAAAGGATCCCTAATAGAAGGCTAAGACGGTTTATTTGTAAGTATATTAAGTTTGGCTATTCACCTGAAATAATTGCCTTTATGATAACCAAAAAAAATGATTCCTGGAAGACAAATTACGAATCCATCTATCAATGGATCTATATTGACCGTACAGATTTAATACCATTTTTAACCCAAGGGCATAAAAAACGCCGTAAAAGAGGGTCTGCAAAGGGAAAACGAGGCCCTAAAATACCCAATAGGGTTATGATAGATAAACGGCCTGACCATATTCAGCTGCGCACACGAATTGGTGACTGGGAGGCAGATACTATTATTTCCAGGCAAAGTAAAGTGGCGATAATGGTATTAGTTAACCGGAAAGCACGCCTTTTGATACTAAAGAAGATAATGCAGAAAACTGCCAGTTTGATGCATAAAGCAATTGTAGATAGTTTAAAGAATTTTCCTCAATTTGTAAAAGAAAGCATAACCTATGATAATGGCACCGAAAATGCTTTACATGAACTAACGAACACCATTCTTGGAACTGATTCCTATTTTTGCCACCCCTATCGTAGCTGGGAGAAAGGGACCGTTGAAAACTTAATTGGACTAGTAAGAAGGTTTTACCCAAAGAAAATAGACTGGAACAATGTAACACAATGGGACTTGAATAAAGTCATGCGGTATGTTAATAATAGACCAATGAAGTGTTTAGGCTACCAAACACCATATGAGGTTTTTGTTGCACTTGCAGCTTGAATTCGGGAGTATCTTGTTTTGGGAATTTTTCTTTTTTCTTTTTGCATAGTGCTATTTGTCTCCTATTGGGCAAATGGGCAGATAAGGTTTTCCTTACATACCATGGAATACAATATAGAAAGGCGATTGGACGTAGTTGTTGATTGGCTGGCAGAATTGGTCAGTGTTGAGGAACTGGATCAGTTCCGCAATGTTGAAGACATGGAATTAGCTTCATACAATGCTCTGCGTCATATGCTTCATGAATTCACCGAGCGAACTGGTGTTTTATACGCCTATTACATACGGCATGAGGGTGATTACCTATACTATATCATTGACAATGATTTTGACGAAGCTACAAGAGTAGGCCTGGATACTGCCCCCTTCATTTTAAACGACGAACCTTGGATAAAATCAGCGATAGAGGGCAGAACCGTCCATGCCGGGCTGGGAAATTATGCTGTTGGATGGGATGGTCTATTAACTTCCTACGCACCGGTATTTCGACCTGACGGAACGGTTGGGGCCATAGCCGGAATAGATATGATCGATGTTTCCATTGTAACAGCCATGAGAATGGTTAGAATACTAACAATTTTGCAATTACTTATGGTCTGTGCTGTTTTTGCCAGCGGCCTCTTCTGTTTTGCCCATTTCCGTAAAGAAGCAATTGCTGCTGAAAACGCAAGTTTGAGTAAAAGCAATTTTCTCGCCGCCATGAGCCATGAGATCCGCACTCCCTTAAATGCGGTGATTGGGCTTTCAGATATAGTACTAAACCGCGGTGAACTCATGCCTGAAAGTAAAAACGACATTCAGCAGATCCATCATTCGGGTACCTCTCTCTTGGGAATTATTAACGATATTCTTGACAATTCAAAAATAGAAGCCGGCGGCTTTGAACTTGTCCCGGTTGAATACGAAAGTGCCTCATTTATCAATGATACAGTTAACCTGAACAAGGTAAGAATAGGCTCAAAACCCATTACTTTTATTTTGGAAGTTAACGACGATTTCCCCCGGACACTCCAGGGCGATGAACTGCGAATTAGGCAAGTGCTGAACAATATTCTCTCCAATGCGATTAAGTACACTAAAGAAGGAAGTGTGACATTAAGCATAAACTGGGTTCCTCAAACGATGCTTCAAGATGGATCGAAGCCCAAGGCACAGCTTAATTTTTCGATAAAAGATACCGGTATTGGTATCAGACCGGCCGATATGCAATACCTGTTTTCTGAATACACCCAGTTCGATGCCATATCAAACCGTAAAATTGAAGGTACAGGACTAGGCCTATCAATATGTAAAAAACTTGTCGAGCTAATGGGCGGCAGCATTAACGCAGAAAGCGAATATGGCAAAGGCTCAAATTTTACTGTAAGCCTCGTACAAGACATAGTAGATTCAACAGGCATAGGGAAAGAAACAGCAGATCGGTTAAAACAATTTCAATATGTAAAGGCAGACAAGAAAAAAGATATAAACCGTTTCTGGATGCCGAACGGTAAAGTATTAATAGTTGACGATTTACCTGTAAACCTTCAGGTAGCCCGCGGACTACTTGAACCATACGGCATGGCAATAGACACTGCCGAATCAGGACAGAAAGCCATAGACCTGATAATGAGCGGTATTAAATATGATATTATTTTTATGGATCACATGATGCCGGAAATGGACGGCATCGAAGCGGTCAGAATAATTCGTAAATTTCAAAAAACAGTGCCAATTGTCGCTTTAACAGCTAATGCCCTTGCCGGAAATATGGAGATGTTCCTGTCCAAGGGCTTTAGCAGCTTTATCCCAAAACCAATAGACATCCTCCAGCTTGACGAAATTTTAAATCAATGGGTACGAGATAAACAGAACATTGCAACTTTACAGCAAGCTGAGAAAGAAGAAAAGGAGCATAAAGAAATGAATACAGAACTAAACGAAAACGCATTGCATATTAATAATCTTGATGTAAACCACGGGATTGCCATGACCGGAGGGAAAAAAGACATTTATTTAGCTGTTCTGTCAACATTCTGTAAAGATGCGAAAGACAGGCTGCCATTTTTTCAGACCCAGCCCTTGCCTGATTCTCTCACCCCTTTTGTTACCCAGGTTCATGCATTAAAAAGTGCATCTTCTTCTATTGGTGCTGCCAATATTGCTGCTATGGCAGAAGATTTGGAAAGTGCCGGGAAAGCCAAAGACTTGCATTTTATCCTGGACAAACTGCCGGCCTTTGCCGAAGAATTGACAGAATTGATAAAAAATATAAAAACTGCCCTGGAAAAAAACGAATCTACTAACCCATCTTCTTCTCAATCCTCTATTCCACGCTTAAAGTTGGAAGAACTTGCTGCAGCGCTGGATTCCCAAAAAGCAAATGAAATCGGTCGTATATTAAGGGAAATAATTAATATTTCCCGCCAACAGACTCTTGATCCAACCATCAAGGATGTTCTCGAACAAATATCAGACGAAGTTATGATGGTTGAATATGATAGTGCAAAAAAAATCCTCATGGATTTAATGGAGAAACTTGGTGGATAAAGAACTTATTTTACTGGTAGATGATAATCCTACGAACCTACGGATTGGCATGAATGTACTTGAAGAAAAATACGATGTCGCTACCGCCCCTTCAGCAGAAAAAATGTTCAATCTTCTTGAAAACAACAAGCCCGACATGATCCTTCTGGATATAGATATGCCTGGAATGACCGGTTACGAGGCATTAATAATACTAAAGGAAAAGCCTGAAACTAAAGACATTCCGGTTATCTTTGTTACTGCCCGTTATGATTATAACGATGAACACCACGGTTTTAGCTTGGGCGCTGTTGATTTCATTACCAAGCCTTTCCAGCCAAACATTTTGTTAAAACGTATAGAAGTACATCTTCTTCTTGAAAATCAGAAGAAAACCCTGGAATCGCAGGCTATAGAACTTAAAAACTTCAATGAAAATTTACAGAAAATGGTAGATGAAAAAACCCAGAATGTTTTGGATCTGCAAAGCGCCTTGTTAAAAACAATCGCCGAATTGGTTGAGTGTCGTGACGACATTACAGGCGGCCACATTGAACGCACCCAACGAGGTGTTCAAATTATTCTGGCGGAGCTTGAACGAAGTAAAATCTACACAGACGAGACAAGTGGCTGGGACAAGACAATTTTACTCCAGTCCTGTCAACTCCATGACGTAGGTAAAATTTCCATAGATGACAATATTCTAAAAAAACCCGACAAGCTCAATGATGAAGAATTTGAGATAATGAAAAAACACGCATCATTTGGAGAAGGGATAATAGAGAAAATTCAAACACTGACAAAGGAAAGTGATTTCCTAAAATACGCCAAAATATTTGCCGCCAACCACCATGAAAAATGGGACGGTTCAGGTTACCCACGGGGGCTTAAGGAACAGGAAATACCCATTCTGGGCCGTATTATGGCAATCGTCGATGTGTACGATGCGCTTATTTCAGAACGGCCATACAAAAAAGCCTTTACCCACGAAGAAGCGGTCAAGATCATTTCAGATGGCAGCGGCAAACAGTTTGATCCAGCTCTGGTCGATGTGTTCTTACGAAGTGCCGAGCAGTTTAAAGGTTAATAATATATAGTGAATTAAAAAGCCTTGAGCTAGTGACCCCCTATCTAGTATACTATCCCCATGAGCTCCGATTACAACGCACAAAATATTACGGTCCTCAAGGGCTTGGAGGCGGTCCGCAAGCGCCCGGGGATGTATATAGGCACCACCGGTATAGATGGACTTCACCACCTGGTTTTCGAGGTGGTGGATAACTCGGTAGACGAGGCCATGCAGGGCTTCTGCAGTGAGATTTCGGTGATCCTCGAGGGGAATGACATAGTCCGGGTCGAGGACAACGGCCGGGGCATCCCGGTGGACATACACCCCGAAGAAGGGGTCAGCGCCCTGGAACTGGTCATGACCAGGCTCCATGCGGGGGGAAAGTTCGACAAGAGGTCCTACAAGGTCTCCGGGGGGCTCCACGGGGTGGGAGTTTCGGTGGTCTGCGCCCTTTCGGAGTGGTCTGAGGCCTTTGTCCACCTGGAGGACGGGATCTATTCCCAGACCTACAAGTACGGCATAGCCGACGGCCCGGCCCATAAAATCGATGCGGCTACCCTGCCCTACCCCCTGACAGACCCCAAACGGCGGGGGACGGTGATCCGCTGGAAGGCCGACGCCACCATCTTCGAGACCATCACCTGTAACTTCGACGCCCTCTCGAACCGCCTGCGGGAGCTGGCCTTCCTTAACCGGGGCCTTAAGATCATCATCCTCGATGAGCGGCTCTCCAAACCCAAGACCCACGAGTTCCAGTTTGAAGGGGGGGTCAAGAGTTTCGTCGAGTACCTCAACGAGAATAAAACGGTCCTTTATAAGGAGCCCATCTACATTGAAACCTCCCGGGAAGACGGTCTGGGGGGGGTGGTAGAGGTCGACTGTGCCATCCAGTACAACGACGGCTACAACGAGATCATGTACTCCTTCGTCAACGACATTAACACCCGGGAGGGGGGAACCCACCTGGTCGGCTTTAAGTCGGCCCTCACCCGGACCCTAAACGAGTACCTCAAAAAGTCCAAGCACAACAAGAAGCTGGACGAAAGCCTCTCGGGGGACGATGTCCGGGAGGGCCTTACGGCGGTCCTTTCCATCAAGGTCCCCAACCCCCAGTTTGAAGGCCAGACCAAGGGAAAACTGGGGAACTCGGAGGTCAAGGGCCTGGTCGAGGCGGTGATCAACGAGCAGCTGGAGCTCTTTTTTGACAAGCACCCGGAGGTGATAAACAACATCCTGGAAAAATCCATCCTGGCCGCCAAGGCCCGGATCGCCGCCCGGGCAGCCCGGGATGCGACCCGCCGGAAGAATGCCATGGACTCGGCGGGTCTGCCGGGGAAGCTCTCGGACTGCTCCGAGAAGGACCCCTCCCTCTGCGAACTCTTCATCGTCGAGGGTGACTCCGCCGGGGGCTCCGCCAAGATGGGCCGGGACCGCCACTTCCAGGCCATCCTCTCCCTCTGGGGGAAGATGCTCAACGTGGAAAAAACCCGGATCGAAAAGGTGGTAACCAACGAGAAGCTCCAGCCCATCATTGCCAGCATAGGAGCCGGCTGCGGGGCCGAATTCGATGTGGGCAAGATCCGCTACCACAAGGTGATCATCATGGCCGATGCGGACGTGGACGGCTCCCATATCAGGACCCTCCTTTTAACCTTCTTCTACCGCTACATGACCCCCCTTATCGAAAGGGGCCATGTCTATATCGCCATGCCCCCCCTGTACAAGATCTCCCACAACCGGAAGGATTTTTACGCCTACGATGATGCCGAAAAGGACCAGGTCCTGGCCGAACTGGGGGGGGCCAAGAAGGACGGGGTCCAGCGCTACAAGGGACTGGGGGAAATGAATCCCGGCCAGCTCTGGGACACCACCATGGACCCCCACCGGCGGAATATCATTCAGGTCCACATGGACGATGCGGTCGAGGCAGAGAGAATCTTCACCACCCTCATGGGAGAGGTCGTCGCACCCCGGCGGGCTTTCATCGAAGAAAATGCACTTCTGGTGAGCAACCTGGATGTGTAAGTATGCAAGAGCCCAAGGGAAACACTAAATCCCAGATCTTTAACACCGCCTCCCGGCTTTTTGCGGCCAGCGGCGTAGAGAACGTATCCATGCGGGACATAGCCAGTGCCGTGGGGATCAAGGTTGCCTCTATCTATAATCATTATTCCAGCAAAGAAGAACTCGTGGAGGGCATCTACGATTTCTTCCTGGAAAACTACGACTCCGGAAGACTGGTCAAAGAAGAATATATCCCTGTCCTCAAAAACGGCACCAAAGAAGAAGTAATCCAGGTTACCAACAATATCTTTTCGGAAGAGATAAAAGAAAAAATGATCTACGCCATGCTGGTGCTGTTTTCCCGGATTCATACGGACGAAAAAGCCCGGGACCGGTATTCCCGGCAGATCGATGATTCCATGCGGTTCTTAAAGGAATTTTTTGAATCCGGCATAGAAGTAGGACGTTTTTCAGAGTTCAACGTCCGGGGGGTTTCCATGGTTTTTTTAAGCACCCGGCTTTTTATCGCCCAATCAATTACGGTCCACCCGGATGAATTTATCGACTGGACCATGGCAGAACAGGAAATCCTGGCGGAACTCATGAATCTCTTGCCATTCAAGTATTGAATCAGTAGGAGTACCGGCATAAAGGAGCAGCGTATGACCATGATGGAAGAGGTAAAGGCTTTGGAATGCGGAAGGGGTATTCAATCCCTTTTGGACTCAGCTTATTCTATCTTTAAGAACCCCATGTATGTAATCGATGTGTACTACAATCTGCTGGCCTTTACCGATGTGCCGGTGGATGATCCTGTGTGGAACGAGCTTATTACAACCGGCTCTTTTAGCACCCAAACTCTGGAGATACTGGCCAGCGAAGGCTTTATCGAAGAAATTTCCAATGCCGACAAAAGCATTTTACTCAAAAGCGATAAGTTTAAGCTTTCCCGCCTCTGCAATTTCTTTTTTAATGCGGAAAAAACAGCTGTGGGCATTGCCGCCATGTACGACAGCAATGTCCCTATCGAGGGCGATTACATAGCGGCTTTTGAAGCTTTTACCGAAAAGATCACCGAAGAGGTCCAGAGCCACGATTATTTTGCCATGCTTGCCATGTCATTCTACGAAGACAAGATCAATAATCTCCTCGATGGCTCGGTGAAAAATCCCCTCATAAGTAACCCGGATGTTCAGCTTTTGTATAACGGCTTTGATGATTACCTGTATGTGGCGGTGGTGCAGGCAGAACAGAAAAATAAAATCGATATGGTTCACCAAAGCAGGCTGGAATACTTTCAAAGCATGCTCAAAACCTTTCATCCCTTATTTAAGTATTCGATTTATTCAAACCATATTGTCATTTTGCTCAGTTCAAAACACATGAATGCCAACATTTCGTCGGTTTTTTCCGCTGCTGCAGCCCTTTTTGAGCAAAATGGCCTGTCCATGGGCATTAGTCATGGGTTTGAAAATCTCTACGATCTGCGCATTTATTACGACCAGGCAGCTTTAGCATTAAAACGAGGTTTAGAAGATAAAGGAAGCAGGGGTTTGTTTTTTTCCTACGATTGAAACCAACATGGCGCATAACAAAAAGGAATAGAAAAAATGAAAAAAATTGAGCAGCTGAGGGCCCTGGAAAACGGCAAGGGCGTCCAGTATCTTCTGGATTCTGCCTTCCGGATCTTCAACAATCCCATGTACATGGTAGATTCCTATTACCATCTTATCGCCGCCACCGAGGGCCCCAAGGATGTATATGCCTGGAATGAGCTCATGGAGACCGGCACCTTCAGTTTGGAGCTACGGGAAATTTTTGCCCGGGAAGGGATCTTTGAATCCATTGCGAACTCAAAGAAGCTTATTCACCTGGAAAAAAAAGAAAACTGGGAAGGGGCCTACTTAAACGGCCACATCGTTAACCGGGAAAACATTTGGGTGGCCGGTATTACCATGCACGATTCATTTAGCCCCTTTGACGAAGAAACCATGGGGGCCTTCGAAGTCCTCATCGACAAGATATCTTTAGAAATCCGGGACTACGAATTTTTTATTAAACACCCGGTGGGTTTTTTTGAAGACACGGTGAACAAGCTCCTGGACGATACGGCCGAGAACACCCTGGTCCAGCATTCCCAGGCCCAGATTATCCGCCACGAGTTTGACAACTACCTTTATATAGCGGTGGTGGACAGCCCCCGGCATAAGATGCTGGACCGGGTACACCAGGGCAGGCTTGCCTACTTTAGCAGTTTGATCAAAACAAAGTTCCCCTCCTTTAGGTATGCGATCTACCAGGGAAAGATCATCATCCTTATGGGCTCCCAGCTTAAAAAGTACAGCGAAGAACCCCTTTTGGGTCTGGACGAAAGTCTCTTTAAGATGAACAATCTATCTGTGGGCATAAGCGGTAGTTTTCAGAGCATCTATGATTTCGCCGCCTACTACCGGCAAGCCTTAAGGGCCCTGGAAGAGGGGCAGAACAGGCAGGGCGGGCAAAGCATCTTTGTCCATGAGGAATCGTAAAGGAGCGGCAGATGAAAAAGATAGTTCTATCCCTACTCGTAGTAAGCATCCTGGCTGTTACGGCCGGGGCAAACCCAATACATGATGTTCCGGGGCTTATCTCCTACAGCGAAACCCAGAGCCTCTACTTTGACTCCGAAGAAAACGCCCTCCGGTGGATCCAAACCCAGGGCGATTTTTATGGCTCCCAGGAGATGCCCGAGGGCCAGCGCCGCCTGGTAGAGAGCATGGTCATCAACATGATCCCCAGCCTCCCGGACCTGGTGCGGCTCCATTCTGACTTCTGTATCATGATAGAGCGTTCTCCCACCGTGGGGGCCAGCACCTTGCAGCTCTATGTCCGGGGCAGCCTCACCCGGTTGTGGATTTACTAGCGAGCCAGCCCAGGCCTATTCACATTTACTCCTTTATATGGTAGGATATGGAAAAGGAGCATCTGTGACAGGGGTATACCCCTTTCCCTGAATTAACCATGAAAATCCCTGATTATATCCAGGGGGCCTTTGCCAAGCAGGGGGTTCCCGGAGACCTTTTATACGCAGTTCACACCGACATGACCCCCGACGGCGACTTTGCCGATGTCTATGCGGCCATGGATCTCAAGACCCTCTACATCCTTTATGGTGAAGAAAAGGTGGTCCGGACCTCCGGGGCCGAGCGGATCGTGGCAGAATTCCGGGTGGACCGCTTCGAGACCTATCCCCTGGCCGACTTAGGGGAGCTCAAAACCGAAAAAATGCTCTCCACCGGGCGGCTTATCAGCACCGTCGATGGGAAAGAGAAGCAGCTCCTCCTCTTTACCCTGGGGCACCTGCGCTATGTGGAGCGGCTGGTAAAGGTCACCAAGAACATGGCCGAGGAAGGCTTTGACCCCCTCACTTCCAACCCCCTAAGGGATGTGCTTCTGGATGACAACCTCTTCTGCCCCACCTGCGGCACCCGCTACCCCGAGCCGGACCGGAAGCTCTGCCCCCGCTGCATGGACCGGGTCTCCCTGGTCAAGCGGCTCTTAAGCTTCTTCACCTACTATAAAAAGCAGGTGGCCCTAATCATGGCGGTGATGATCGCCACCACCGCCCTTAGCATCCTTTCACCCTATGTCAGTAACCGCATGTTCATGGATGAAGTTCTCACCATAGGGGGCCGCTACTACGGGGCCATCATGGCCATCGTGGGGCTCCTGCTCCTGGTCCGGGCGGTGAATGTGGCGGGGAATATCCTCTTTCAATATGTTTTGGCCCGGACCGTCCCCTGGATCGTCTTCGACCTAAAAATGCGGATCTTCGAAGCTATGCAAAAACTCTCGGTGGGCTTTTACACCAGCAAGCGCACCGGGGCCCTGATGAACCGGGTCAACCGGGACGCCACCAACATCTACTGGTTCTTTGTGGACGGGGTGCCCTTTATCCTGGTCAACCTGGTCATGTTCATCGGGGTCATCACCCTCATGTTCGTTATGGACCTGCAGTTGGCCCTGGTCTGTGTCACCATCCTCCCTTTAACGGTGACCATGTTCCGGCTCTTGGAAAAGGTCTTCCGCCGTTACCACCACAAGAACTGGGTTTACAACTCCCAGATGAACTCTATGGTGAGCGATGCGGTCCACGGTCAGCGGGTAATCAAGGCTTTTGCCAGGGAGTCCGACGAGGTGGAACGGTTTAACTTTTCCGGGCTTCGGCAGAGCGGGGTAGAGACCTCCATGTTCAATATGGAGTTTACCGCCTTCCCCCTGATTTACCTGTTTATGTTCATAGGCCAGGTGGTGGTGACCATCATCGGCGGTATGAAGGTGGTGGAGGGCAGCCTAAGCCTGGGAACCCTTCTTACCTTTATTGCCTACCTCTCCATGCTCTATGGGCCCCTGCACTTTTTCTCCAGGGTTTCTAACTGGTGGGCCCGGTGTATGGACGCCACCCAGCGGGTCTTCGAGATTGTCGATTCTCCCGCGGAAATAGAAGACCCCGAAGAGCCGGTAATTCTGGATGAGTTTAAGGGCGGCATAGAGGTGAAGGACCTCTGGTTCGAGTACGACCCCGCCACCCCTGTCTTAAAGGGTCTTAACCTGAGCGTGGCCCCGGGGAAGACCCTGGGCATAGTGGGGAAGACAGGCTCGGGAAAGACCACCCTGGCCAACCTCATTGCCCGGCTCTACGACCCCAACGAGGGGAGCATTACCATAGATGGGGTCAATGTAAAGCAGCTTTCCCTGGAACAGCTTCGGCGGAACATTGGGGTGGTATCCCAGGACATCTACCTTTTTATCGGAAGCATCGCCGCTAACATACGATACGCCCGGCCTGATGCCACGATAGAAGAGGTGATTTGGGCGGCAAAGATGGCCAGCGCCCACGACTTTATCATGAACCTCCCGGACGCCTACGAGACCCGGGTGGGGGCCGGCGGGCAGGACCTCTCCGGGGGTGAGCGGCAGCGGCTCTCCATCGCCCGGACCATCATCCAGAACCCCAAGATACTGATTTTGGACGAGGCCACCGCCGCCATGGACACCGAGACCGAGGGGAAGATTCAAAACGCCCTTAACGAGCTGCAAACCGGCCGCACCACCATTGCCATTGCCCACCGGCTCTCCACCCTTAAGGATGCGGACAGCCTGGCGGTGATCACCGACGGCAAGGTAACCGAGACCGGCACCCATGAGGAACTGATCAGTTTAAAAGAAGAATATTACAAGCTCTACATGATTCAGATGGAAGGGCTCAAAGTTATTTCGATGGATTGAGGTACGAAGATATGAGTGAAGCAAAGGCCCTGGACATTGGGCTTCTGGACACGACCAAGACGGATTTTTACCTTACCGAGGGGGGCTTTGCAGGCCTTCGCTACGGGGATAAGGACTACCCCCATATCGTGCTTCGCCGCTCCCTTCCCATAGGGCAGCCTTCAAAGTATATCTCCGTGGCGGATAACGAGAACAACGAGATAGGCATAATCCGGGACATTGAAGACCTTTCCGGGGTCCAGAAGGACATCGTCATAAACGAACTGGATAACCGTTATTATTCCCCGGAGATTTTGGAGATAATCTCGGTTAAGGACAAGCTGGGCTATGTTTATATGGAAATGCGGGTCCGGAACAAGAATAGCAAGATCTATCTAAAAAGTTGTGCCGTAAAAGATGTAAGCCGGAATATTCGCATGCTTTCTGATACTTCCATGATCATCTTTGATGTGGATGGCAACCGCTATATCGTGAGCGATCTTTTTAAGCTGGATAAAAAAAGCATGAAGCAGTTGGACCCCTACCTATTTTAAGAGTTTCTATTTGAGGAGATTGTGCGGTTAGCATTATGAAAACCTATACCTTTGCCTACGATTTAGACATGGACATGGAGAGCGGCGGCGGCACCCTTAGCTTCGCCGAAAACGGCACTATCCATGTTGAGGGGGGAGCTGTTCCCTCGTTTACCATAGAAGTCAACATGATAGATGAAGCCCTGGTTAAGGCCGGGGTGGGCTGTGCCCTCCTTTATATCAAGCAGAAGGAGGGCATGGGGGATAAGATCCTCTGCCGCTTTACCATGTCCGGTTTAAAAAAGGCCGGTGAGTTTTGCAAGGTGGTCAACTTTTATATACAAAGCGGCACCGCTCATATTCCAGAGGACATAGAACCCCAGGTCTGCGAAAAGTGCGGCCGCCCCCTGGTGGAAGAAATCAATGTCTGTGTCTTTTGCTACGATAAACTCAGCGTCCTCCTCCGGGCCATCTCGTACCTAAGGCCCTATGCCAGCAAGGTGATCTCCGCCCAGGTCCTCCTTATGGTGGCCAGCGTGCTCTACCTTATCATCCCGGTGATCAACCGCTTTCTTATTGACAACCATCTTCGCCCCCAGGTGGGTACCCTGGGGCAGTTGGCCTTTCTTGGGGGGGCCATGCTCCTGGCCCGGGGGCTGGGGGAGGTAATTTTTATTATTAACTCCCGGATCTATAACCGGGCCACCATCATGTACTGTAACGACATCCGGGTCCTGGCCTACGAGAAGCTCCAGTCCCACTCCATGGCCTCCTTCTCGAAACGCACCCCCGGGGATCTTATCCGGCGGATCATGGACGACACCGCCATGATCCGGGAGTTCATCACCGACCTGGGCCGCTGGGCCATAGAGCAGGTGGTCATGTTCATCGTGGTGCTGACCATCCTCCTCTTTACCAACTGGCGGCTCACCCTCCTGGCCTTTATCCCGGTGCCGGTGGTAATGCTCTTCCTCTCCCAGTTCTGGGCCTTTATCCGCTCCCGGTTCGAGCGCCAGTGGCGGCAAAACTCCCGGTGCTCCTCCATCCTCCACGATATTATCCGGGGGATCAGGACGGTAAAATCCTTTGGGAACGAGAAGGTCGAAATCGAAAAGTTCGCCGAGGCCAACCGCTCCCTGGCCCAGATCTCCAGCGACAACGAAGCCATCTGGGCCCGGCTCTTTCCCCTCTTAACCTTCTTTACGGGGATAGGGGAGTTCGTCATCCTCATCTTTGGGGGTTATGCGGTGATCAACGGCACCATGAGCCTGGGGGTGATGGTCCAATTTATCATGTATGTGGGCTTTATCTACGGGCCCCTGCGGTGGCTGGTGTCCTTTCCCCGGTGGCTGGCCAACGCCACCACCAGCATGGTTAAGGTTTTCGAGATCCTCGACGAGGAACCGGAAATCGCCGAACAGGCAAACCCCAACAATGTGCCCATCTCCGGGGGGGTGGGCTTTGACAATGTCAGCTTTGGCTATAAGTCCTATGAGCCCGTCCTTAAAGGCATAGACCTGGATATAAAACCCGGTGAAATGATAGGCCTCGTGGGCAAGAGCGGGGTGGGGAAATCTACCCTCATAAATTTACTCATGCGGCTCTATGACCCCAACAATGGCCGGGTAATGATCAACAACACCGACATAAGGGAGATTTCCCCCAAGTATCTCCACGAGAATATCGGGGTGGTCTTTCAGGATTCCTTCCTCTTTGCGGGGACCTTCTACGAGAACATCGTCTACGCCAAAGAGGACGCCACCTACGAGGAAGTCATTGCCGCCAGTAAGGCCGCCAATGCCCACGATTTTATTATGAAAAGTTCCGACGGCTATAACACCCTCATAGGCGAGGGCGGCCAGGACCTCTCTGGCGGTGAGCGGCAGCGGCTCTCCATAGCCCGGGCCATCATCAAGAACCCCGACATCCTCATCCTGGACGAGGCCACCAGTTCTCTGGACGTAGAGACCGAGGCAGCCATTCAGGAATCCTTAAGCCGGCTGGTAGAAGGCCGGACCACCATAGCCATAGCCCACCGGCTTTCTACCCTCCGCAATGCGGACCGGCTGGTGGTGCTGGACAAGGGGGCCGTGGCCGAGGTGGGCACCCATACGGAGCTGCTAAGGAAGCAGGGGATCTACTACAACCTGGTCATGGCCCAGCGCAGGAGCAGCAGGACCGATGCCTAGCGAAACCATACGGATCCCCGGGCTTGATACCGAAACCGGCATGGCCCTTTACGGGGATGATATCGAGATTTATCTTACGGTACTTCAGTCATACGCCCGGAACACCCCCGGGGTCCTGGATAAGCTGAGGCAGGTCTCCCAGGAAAATCTGAACGACTACGCCATCAATGTCCATGGCCTTAAGGGAATCAGCGCCAACATAGGGGCAGTAAAAATCCAGGCCTCAGCCTATGACCTGGAGCTTAAGGCCAAGAACGGCGACCTGGAAGGGGTTCTGGCGGCTAACGAAGCCTTTCTTAAAGAGGCCGACGAACTCTTGCAAAATCTGAATACCTGGCTCTCTGAGTATGAGGACGAGAACCCCCAGGAACTGCAGTCCCGTCCAGACCCCCAGCTTCTTTTACGCCTTAAGAGATGTGCCCAGACCTTTGATATGGGGGGAGTTGACGATATAATGGATGAGCTGGAAGGAGCCGCCTACGAAGAAGACGGCGGCCTGGTCCGGTGGCTCAGGGACAGGGTCAATCAGTCAGATTTTGCATCGATAGTAAAGCGGCTTTCTGATTACGAGGAGGCATAAGATGAGCGGGGGCTTAAAGAAAATAATTATCGTCGATGATAATAATACCAATCTTACGCTCTGCAAGAAGGTCCTCCGTCCCTTCTACGAAGTCTACCCCGTCCCCTCGGCAAAAAAAATGTTCGACCTCCTCAACAATATAATCCCCGACCTGATCCTCCTGGACGTGGACATGCCGGACCTAAACGGCTATGAGGCGGCGGGGATGCTCAAAAAGAACGAGGCCCATAAGGGGATCCCCATCATTTTCATCAGCGGCAGGGTGGACCCCACCAGCGAAATTTTTGGCATGAACATGGGGGCCCTGGACTATATCCACAAACCCTTTGTCAGCGAGCTTTTGATCCGCAGAATTAAGACCTACCTGTCCCTGGTGGATTACCAGAAGATGCTGGAAGAAAAGGCCCAGGCGGCTACTCAAGTTAAGGTCCCCCTGGAAAAGATCCTCTCAATTTTAGAAGAGGGAAAGGCTTCCCAGGATCCGGCGTTTTTACAGGACTGCCTTTCCAGGGCAGCCCTTTCGGCGGTGGAACTGCACGCCCTCTGTACCGGCGCTGCAAGTGCCTAACATATAATCACAATGAGGTGAGTCATCATGGCAAAATTTTCAAAAGGAACTTCAGCGGGAACTTCCGCATCCATACGGCAACGATTTATTTTCTTTTCGGTGATCCTCCTTCTGGTCATCCTGGCCGGGGGCAGTTTTGCCTTTTTCATGTCCATGACCGCCATCATAGGCAACTCCAAGAGCGTAGAGCTTAGCCAGGAAGTGGCCATAGAACGGATCACCCTCGAAGCCTCGGTGAACGGCGAAATTGCCATCGCCCTTAAGATGGCCGATTCACCCCTCATTAAACGCTATTTTCAAAATCCCCTGGATGAAGATCTGGCAGCCATAGCCATGGAAGAGATCGCCGGATACCGCCGGGCCTTTGCGGCTAACACGGTCTTTTGGGTAAACGATCAGGATCACATGTTTTATCAGGACGATGCCTATGTCTTTACCCTGGATGTAAACGATCCGGGAAACTACTGGTACCTGATGACCTTAAACGAAACGGAACTCTACAATTTTAACATCAACTTTAATCCGGACCTGAATGTAACGAATTTATGGATTAACGCTCCGGTCTTTGATGACTTTGGCCGGCCCATAGGAATTCTCGGCACCGGAATAGACCTGACCTTCTTTATCGATTCGATTTATGCATCCTACCATGGAGATTCGGATCTCTACTTTTTTAATGACCTGGGTGAAATTACCGGCGCCGAAAACACCCGTTATGTGATAGACAAGGTAACCCTGGGCGAATTATTCGAAGACCTGGGGGAATTCCTTTTGGAAGAAGCTGCAATCCTTGGGCGGGACGAAATAATTTCCTTTAACTTCCAGAACAGCGAAGTCGCCCTGGGAAGGGTCCCCGCCCTGGACTGGTATGCCCTGACTATCCAGGAACTGGGCCCCGCCGATTACCTTAACACCAGCATGAGTTTTCTCTTTTTGGGCATGATGGGCCTAATCATAGTCATCTTTATTATCTTTAACATTTCCATCCTGGGGGTCATTAAGCCCATAGTCAACATGGCGGGGATCCTCAACGTCATTTCCACCGACTGGGATATGACCAAGCGGCTGGACATAAACCGGAAGGACGAAATCGGCAACCTGGCGGGCTTTTTTAACACTACCTTCGAAAGAATCCGGGAACTCATCTTTGAAATCCGCAGCAAGACCCGCTCCCTCTCGGATACGGGGAAGGATCTGGCCAGCAGCATGAGCGAGACCGCCGCGGCAATTATCGAAATAAGCAATAACATTCAAAACATGAAGGGCCAGGTTATTCACCAGTCAGAAGAAGTCAGCTCGGCCAGCGAAGCCATCGAAGGGATCATGGCGGGCCTGGATAACCTGAACGGCAACATCAACCTCCAGGCCGAAAGCGTGGCCGAATCATCATCGGCCATCGAAGAGATGCTGGCCAACATACACTCGGTCACCGAGACCCTCATCAAGAACTCCGAAAGCATTGCCTCCTTGGATGAGTCCTCCGAAGCAGGCCGGCTGGATCTGCAGAAGGTGGGGGAAGATATTCAGGAGATAGCCCGGGAATCCGAGGGCCTTTTGGAAATCAACTCGGTGATGGAAAACATCGCCAGCCAGACCAACCTGCTTTCCATGAATGCCGCCATAGAAGCGGCCCACGCCGGGGAAGCCGGCCGGGGCTTTGCGGTGGTAGCCGAGGAGATCCGCAAGCTGGCCGACAACTCCAGCCAGCAGTCCAAGACCATCAGCACTGTTCTAAAGAAGATCACCTCTTCGATAGATGCGATCCGCAAGTCCACCGACGTGGTCCTGGCCCGCTTCGAGACCATCACCAGGGATGTAAGCCTGGTGAGCAGCCAGGGGAACCAGATCCGCAACGCCATGGAAGAGCAGGAAACCGGGAGCCGTCAGATCCTCGAGGCCATAGGGAAGCTCAACGACGTAACCAGGGATGTAAAGGCCGAATCGGAAGGGATGTCCAAGCAGAGCATGAATGTGATCAACCAAAGCGCCAGCCTCAAGCGGATCTCCCAAGATGTATCTAATGGGATGGACGAGATGAATCAGGGGGCGGCTCTGATAAACACCGCCGTAAACCGGGTAAACAATATAAGCAGTTTAAACAAGGAAAGCATTGAATCCCTGGGCGAAGAAATCGCCAAGTTCAAAGTAGAGTAGGCGGTTCTATATCCTTCCCCGACCAGGGGGCCATGACCTGATCTATGTCCTTCACGATGGCCCCATCTATGGCCCCGACCTTCACCATGGCCTGTAATATGTCCATCACCTCCTGGTGGTTCCGCCGGGGGTGGTAGGGCCGCAATTCGCTGGCGGCCTGGTAAATATCCAGACAGGCCATTAACCGAGAGTTAAAGTCCAGGTCCTCAGCCCGCTTTTTCAGATGGTAGCCCGAACCGTCCAGCTTTTCGTGGTGGTTGGCGGCCCACTCGATCAGGGGCCCCAGGTCCTCTACGGAGCTTAGGATATTCCTGGTTTCTATTATGTGGGTCTTAATAATTTCAAATTCATCATGGGTCAGCTTCCCCGGCTTCTCGAGGACCTCCGGAGGTATTGCCAGCTTCCCTATGTCGTGGAGGGCCGCCGCCAGGTAGAGCTGGTGCTTCTCGGATCGACCATAACCGTAGTGGTCGGCCATGAGCCAGGAACGGTTGGCAATCTGCTGGGTGTGGACACCGGTAGTCTTGGACTTGTAGTCGATGATCTTGGAGGTCAGTTCGGCAAACCGAATTATGGCCGGATCTTCTATATCCATGTTCCAGACCGGGATATGCCTTTGCACCGTCTCGCCTATGCGGCTATTTTGCAGGGACTCGATTAGGTCCATGTCCAGGACCGACAAGATGGCCTGGCCCACCCCCTCGGTATAACTCCCGTGGATCCCCTCCTCTACGCTCCTTCGCAGGGCCTCAAGGCCCCCCTTGTCCATTCCCTCAAAGGGCCCCTCGGCGTCCATCATGTCCGCCGCAGAGATGATGTCACCCCCCAGGGGGTACTCCCCCTCCCTCAGTCTAAAGGGCCCCTGACCATCGGGCCGCTCATGGTGATAGAGGATATACCCAGCAATGCTCCCATGGAAGGGGAGGATCTCGGCGTTCCGCTGTCCTATGACGCAATGTTCCAAAAAGTTGGGAATGTCTTTTTCCCTGCCATGGAGGTGATGGAGGAGAATAAATTCGGTCAGGGCATTGTCGTGGAGGAGGGCGCAGGAAACAAGGTCGGAAATTTGATCTTCGGTCCAGCCCAGCTGCTTGGCGATGACCGCCGAGAGGACGGCGATGCGCTTCCCATGGTTGGTGGTGACCCCGATGAAGGCGATTTCTACCATGTCCAGGGCCTGGGCCAGAACCTGGATAAGGGAATCCATTCGAATGGTCTTGCCATAAGTTTTTGTCATACTGATAGTGTAGTGGTTTTTTACCCCTTTGGCAAATCTGCCGCGGTTTACCAGGGCCAGGTCTGGCTGGAGAGGGTCTTTCCTACTATACTAAAAATAGATGAAAAACGGCAGACTGACCACATTAATAAAACAACGCATCCTCTCTGGGTCCCCTAAAAATGAATCTTCCCCCCAGATTTGCGTGATCCTCTCGGTCTATGCCCTCATTACCTCCGCCTATACCTGGGCCTTTTTCGGGACCAGCGCCTTCCTGGTGCGGCTGGGTCTTTCCATCCTCATCGTCCTGGTCTATATCATCATCGAGCGAAGCTCCCTTAGCTCCCTTTATACCGCCTTTCTGACCCCGGCCCTCATCATTAGCATCCTCATCTTTGGGTCCCTCTACTTTGGGGGAGATTTTTTGATCTTTACCTATAATACCGCCATCGCCATGATCTCCCTGACCTACCTCAGGCCCAAGGGGCTGGCGGCCTATATCCTGTTTTCTAGCCTCACCCTTTCGGTGATCCTCTTTGTCTTTGGGGTTAACCTTTTGGGGCCCGCCTTTACTTCCATATATAACATCCTCTACTTCATGGTCTCGGTGGCCCTGAACATCCTTACCTATATCTTCTGCAGATCCTACGTGGAGGCATTGAGGGCCCTGACTGATGCCAAAAACGAAGCCAGCCTGGCCGCCCTGGCCAAGGGGAGCTTCCTGGCCAACATGAGCCACGAGATCCGCACTCCCCTGAACGCCATCATAGGCCTCACCGAGGCGGAGCTGCGCCACGAGCATCCCCCGGAGAGCATCGCCAACCTCCACAAGATCCACACCTCCGGAAACCTGCTCATGGGAATCATCAATGACATCCTGGACATGTCCAAGATCGAATCGGGAAAGTTCGAGCTGGTCCTGGGGGTCTATGACCTGGCGGATCTGATATACGATACAGCTTCATTAAACATGGTCCATATAGGGTCCAAACCCATCAACTTTGTGGTCAGCGTCGACGAGAGCATCCCCCGGCGCCTGGTGGGGGACGACATCCGGATCCGCCAGATCCTGGGAAACTTATTGAGCAATGCCTTTAAGTACACCCGGGAAGGGCAGGTAGAGCTGCGGGCCCATTGGCGTTCCATGGAGAGGCCCCTGGGGGAAGAGACCGCCGCCGCCTGGCTGAGCTTTGAAGTAGCCGATTCGGGGATGGGCATCGCCGAGGAGGACCTTAGCAAGCTCTTTTCGGAGTACGCCCAGGTGAATCAAAAGAGCACCCGGGGCATAGAGGGGACGGGCCTGGGTCTGGCTATCTGCATGGGGCTGGTGGAGCTTATGGGGGGGCAGCTGAGCGCCGAAAGCCAGTACGGCCAGGGCTCGGTCTTTAAGGTCACCATCCCCCAGGAGATCGTCGACGGGGTTCCCCTGGGCCCGGAGGTAGCGGCCCAGCTAAAAAAATTCACCTTTGTCAGTGATACCAAGGAAGAGGAGATAGAGTACATCTCCCTGGCCCAGAAGCGGGTCCTGGTGGTCGACGATGTGGAGATCAACCTGGACGTGGCCGCCGCCTGCCTGGAACCCTACGAGCTGCAGGTGGACTGCATTACCAGCGGGGCCCAGGCCCTGGATCTGATGCAGAAGGGGGAACCCCGCTACGACCTGATTTTTATGGACCACATGATGCCCGACATGGACGGCGTCCAAACCACCCGGGCCATCCGGGACCTGGGAACCTCCTACGCCGAAACCATCCCCATCATCGCCCTAACCGCCAATGTCTTCGCCGAGAAGGACAACATTTTTACCAACAACGGCTTCCACGGATTCCTGTCCAAGCCCATAGACCTGCATAAACTGGACGGGGTCATCAAGACCTGGCTCGAGGTATAAACCTCTGCCTCCCTTGCCCAAGATTCTCATGTCCATTAAGCTGAGACCATGATTACAAAACGTTTATGCCTTCTGGGTTTCATGTTGAGCTTCTTTCTTCCCCTTCTTTTTACCTCCTGCGACCTCCTGGGGAGCGAAGATAACGAACCCCCCAGGGTGGCCCGGTCCAGCATCACCCTCCCGGACCGGCGGGCCACCGACGCAGAACGGAACGCCTGGATCAACGATTACCGCCGGCACGGGGGCCCTACCGCCACCGAACTGGAGGTGATAAAACTCATCAATGTGGTCAGGATGAATCATAAACTTCAGACCGTGCAGATGGACAGGACCCTCATGATGGCCGCCCGCTACTTCGCCCAGCAGCGTAGTGATATAAAACCCACCCATAATAATTATGGCACGAACACCCACAACTGGGGCCCCTATGCCACCAACAACTCGGCCCAGCATGGCGCCTCCGCCAACGTAGCCGCCGCCTTCGGAGGCCGTCTCCGGTGGAACGGCGGCAACTGGTACTCCAGCGGTTCCCTCAGCGCCTCCTTCCTGGTCAACGGCTGGATGAACTCCCCCGGCCACCGGGCCTACATCCTCTCCCCCGAACACCGCTACATCGGAGTCGGCCACTTCCCCGGCGGCATCTCCTACATGTACCTCAGCAACCGCGCCAGCGTGCCAAATTACTAGGCATCTAATGTTTTTATAGCATCATCCAGGGTAAGGCCCTTACTTTGGAGGTCCTTTAACGCGTTTAATAAGTCCTGTCGTTCCTCAGCACGGCCTTCGGCGTGGCCCTCAGCACGGCCTTCGGCGTGGCCCTCGGCATGGCCCTCGGCATGGCCCTCACGCTTGGCATTGGCCTTGAGTTCATATAAATCTGCTTCATGTTTTTCTTCACTTATTTTACGAAAATAATCAATTTCCTCTTTGGTAAAGGCATGAAGAACCTCGCTAGCCATGGCTATACCCTCCTCTTTATCGATTATCTCATTTATCTTATCACGTCTGGTGGGGTCAGTCAAATATTGTATATACACTGCCCAATGCTCTTGGGATGTCATACTATCGCTTGGTTTATCTACAACATTGGTTAACTTAGCAAGCTCTACTGTGATGATCCTAGTCTTTCCCTCAAGGCTAATTCTTCGCTTGGGGTCATAATACTCATAGGAATGGAAAAAATCATCATCCGAAAATAGAGACCTTTGACCAAGTATGGTGATTTGGTATGTTTGTTTCAGGTTCATGTACTCATAATTACTCCCCCGGATATCTTGTGAAGTGTGCAGTTTCCCTGCGTAATACTCCATTCGCAAGGGTTCAAATGATGAAGGAGAAAGACTCATCTCGACATTCACCAGTTCCTTTTCGATTGTTCTGCAGTTTATGTCATATCGTATGTTCCGTTCCCAGGGCTTATCTACCGGTAGCTCATTAGCGGAGATGGTATCAATGGTCACTTCTCTCTCAATTAGGGCCGAAACAAGCTTTGATAGGGCACCTTTCGACATGGGGTTATCTTGAGTAAAAACAGCCTTAAAAACCCAATCTCTCCTGATATCGACGGGTTCATCATCGGGGCTAAAGTGAATCTTTTTCATAGAAACTCCTTATGGTGAAGTGGGTATATCTCTATACGGTGGAAAAAAGACAAAATACTTCGGAATTTAGGAAAATTTCTCATTTATTTCATAAAATTTTTTATTTTGTGCAGGGAAAATCTCACAATCTCCTATTTCCTCCATTAATCCTGTGGCAGCCCTCCATCCAATGGAGGAGGAGCGCCGACCAGCGGTCAACTAGAGCATCTCAGGTTAAGGGTCTGCCGCGGAAGTCACTAGTCCCCCATTCCCAGATACAAGGGCGGAAACTGGTACTCCGGCGGCATCTCCTGCATGTACCTCAGCAACCGCGCCAGCGTGTCAAATTACTAGCCCCCACTTTTGATGTTTCTCACGGAGACACGGAGGACACAGAGGTAGAGAGGTGAATTAGAATGTATATAATCTGCATAGGTAGAGTATTTACCTGACAGTTTAATAGAAATCATCCAATTGAAAGAAATAAAATATACTGATAGGTGAATATTCAACTGTTCATAGAAGATCGAATCTTATCAAGGATCATTTTATTTTTGTTATGTACTCATTCTCTATGAAATTTTAATAATATGGGTTGTGTTTGGTAATTAATTAATATATAATAGCATAGACGGTGATATTAATCAAAGCATAAAAATAAAACCAGAGGATGCAAATTGTGACAATTTTAATTTCCATCATTGTTTGGATTATTTTTTTGGTTGTATGTATTAATGTTGGCAAAGAGAAGAACAGGAATGGATTCTTATGGGGATTCTTTTTTGGACCATTTGGATTGTTAATTCTGGCTATCTTACCAAAAATTGAACCCCCTTCACAAGTTCAAACTTCTAGTTATTCAAGTGTTAGCCAAAATCGTAAGCAAGAAACTAGCAATTTACCCGTTTTTATGCGAAGGCAATTAGAAGAATCTTCTGTAGGGCAAAACTCTAGGGTTTCATCCAAAGACGTGGTAAATTTACCCAGGGTTATTGCGAAAGAAGAAGAAAAAAACACATATTTCGAAAATAACATAAATTCAAAAAAATGGATCTGCGGGAAATGTTCTTCTATTAATACCATGAAGGTTGATCAATGCACAAAATGTGGTAATAACAAAGGTATACTCAAGATGAATTATTAAGGAAAAGTAGCATAAGAATAAATTATATAAAAGGGTCAAAACTATGAAAAATTTAGTTGCTAAAATATGTATTCTTTTTATCTTCTCTGCTATAATTTTTGGATGTTCAGGCAATAATGAATTATTTAAAATTACTGATTCATTTGTAGAATCATTATATTCAACTTATGAAAGTTATGGTGCTTTTGGGTCCAGTGAATTTTCGCAAACTACAAGTGATGGATTATATAGAGTAATGCCAATAGGGCGATTAATTAATGTACGAATTGAAAAAGTAGTTGAAGATTCGGAGTATGAAAAATTACTTTCATCATTGGAAAAACATTACAAAAACGACACTCGGGTCAACCAAGTGTATATCAATCGAGGTGGAACAATAATTATTGATTGTAGGAGGGTAGAATAAATTAAATGAAAAATGTTGCTTATTTTTTATTAATTTTTGCTTTCTTAATCATTTTTAATCGATGCAATACAACCAACCACAGAAATTCATTTGAACGTAATGATGTAATAGGAGCTAATGTTTCTCAATTATCAGGAATAACAGAATTCAATGGTTGGATTAAGAATTCCATTGGTGAATGGATCTCATATGAAAATAGACTTTCGGTTAGTGCTTCTGACCAAAATAATAATTTATTGAGTTTGACTATCTATGAGGTGCAATTTAATAATAGAAACTATTATTTATTAGAAACTAGTCATTACCATTATAGTTCCGGACAGGCTGGCTGGTTTGCAGGGATTTTTTATCCTGGAGGCACTAGCTCAACAAACATCAGGAAACAATTTTATATCATCAATCCAAATAGAATGAGAATAAGATTAAGAGAAAATAGAATAACCGATAATACAATTAATTTTATACAACGTAACCGCATAACTTGGGATGGAAATAACATTCAAGATCAAGTCACTAATGTTCTTCTATCACAAAACAGAGAATCAGGACGTTTCAATTTTTATACTTTATACTTAAAAGATGAAAACGTGGTACGATTTTACCTGAAGCATTATCTTGGCACTAGTATACTCACCTCAGGAAGGAATGTTTTATTAGATTATTATTATGAGATAGATTATCAAGTATTTATTGAGGCATTTGGAAAATGGATATACTAAGAAATTATAATAACATAATTCCTCGTTATACATATAAAGGAGACTTTTAATGAAATCTAAAAAAACATATTTCTTATTCTTTATTGTTATTCTATTTATCTCATGTGAAAATATTCCAAAAGATGATAGATTGAATGGATACTATGAACTTGAAATGTTAGACCAAGGATTTGGATTTTTTAACGTTGATAGTATTGGGGCTTCAGGAACCCTTAACATTGATGGTATCAATATGTCGTGGAATTTTTGGACAGGAGGGAGTACTGGAATTCCCCTTCGCTATAAAATAAAAAACATATTAATAAACAATAATGGCGGTCAATTTTATAGAATATCAGATCATTGGCCAAACACTGCTTTTGATGAGCCATCTCAGAGAAGAGAGTATATTTATGTAATCTCTGGTAATAGATTAGTTTTAGAATGGGAAGAGCGTGGAATGAGACTACGTGAACAGTATATAAGAAGATAATCAAAAGTATAAGGAGCTGGTTATGACAATTTTGATTTCCATCATTGTTTGGATAATTTTTCTTGTAGTTTGTGTGAATGTTGGCAAAGAAAAAAACAGAAATGGATTCTTATGGGGTTTCTTTTTTGGACCATTTGGATTGTTAATTCTAGCCATTTTACCTAAAATCGAAACCTCTAATTCTAGTTATGTTTCACAGAATTCATATTCTTACTCAGAAAGAGAATGCCGTTCTTGTAGAAAAATAATTCCCAGTGGATATTCAAGCTGTCCAAATTGTGGGTTTTCAGAAACCGTTAAAAACTCAAATGTAAATCTTGGAAAAATCGCTAAAATAGGAAAAATCGAAGAAAAATATTTATGTCCCCATTGTAATAATGAACTAAAAATAAATTATGATAATTTTAAAGAAGCTAATTGCGAGAGATGTAACAAAAAAGTTACTAAAAATACTATTAAAATTGGATAGTATTTTTTAATTACACATACATGCCCAACAAATGAGCCACAGAAAGCCTTTCCTGCACTATCTCGCTAATAATATCAGCTAAGATCTTACGATCGGCTATAGCTTTTGAAAAAAAGTAATCAGCGGTATATCTTATATGTACCTCAGCTATCACTTCAACTTCTCAAACTACTAGCTATTTATGATCCATTTCCCATCCGCTCACGTACCATATCCCTTACTACTTGTGAGGGGGTTTTATGATCACGCTCGGATATAGTCAGTATATAATTAGCACTAACATCGTCAAGAAGGTTTAATAAAGTACTGTGTCTGGTTAAAGGACCTGAACCTTCCAGGAGTTCGGGTGGATTTTCGGCCCACAATTTTTGTAGTGCCCATGTTTCTTCATCAGTTGGTCTTTTTTCCTTGTGATCAAATGCTGCTTCATGATATTCAATAACCATATCAGCTCCTGGTGTTATTTTACCAGAAAATACTTCATTGTGCCAGCCAGTCCCCATTAAAATATACAACAACGGCAATTGGTACTCCAGCAGCTCCCTAAGCGCTTCCTTGGAATGCTCTATTGGGAGCCCAAGGAAGCTATTTACAGGGGGTTCATATCCCCGTTTAGTCTTTTTTCTTTAATAATTAAATAATCTTCAAACTTTCTTTTTATCTCCTCTGGGGCCCCTTCCTTCAATTTTTCCTTTATACTTCCAGTACGATCCTCTAATTGATCCCTTAAATCAAGCCAGATTATCCATTTGTATAAATCCGGATCTATAATAAAAGTCATACCTATCCCCCCCTAAAACATCATAATTTCATTATACATCTTTTAATTATTTTTACATCAGTTTTTTCTTCGATTTCATATTTAAAAAAGGTGACTGACATTGTGGGAGGCACATTCACTCCACAATCGCGCAGATCAAGTCAATCGCTTGTTCTAAGATGTCTTCTGGTGCAGCTTCACTGAATGATGCATTTCTCTTTTCTATGTACAGGCATTTTGCCTGTTCGCACATAATTTCACCTGTAATGGTGGTCCTGTTGTCTAATTTGATATGCATAGGAAATCCGCTCATCGTGTTTGTAATAGGGCATACAAGAGCTAAATTGGTTCGATTATGAAAATGATCGTTGCTTACAATAAGAGCAGGCCGCCTTCCCCTTTGCTCGTGGCCCGCTTGCGGATCAAAATCAAGAAAAATGATATCCCCCTGCTTAGGAATATATGGCATTACCAAGCTTCCTTACCAACAGGCTTCCCGGTGTCCCATTCCTCACTCGTATATGACCCTGAATAATTCGCAAATAACTCTTCAAGGCTTACTTTAGCCCGGCGTTTACGGGTAGCTTTTTTTATTATGATTGCATCATTTTCGGTTGATAATTCAACCTGGTCGTCTTCCTTTAAAAGTAACTCATCCAAAATAGTCTTGGGAATACGAACACCCTGACTATTCCCCCACTTTTGAACAGTTGTGATCATGGTATACCTCTCTTATATGTATATACCAAGTATAGCCACCATGTCAAGCCCTACCCAAAAGGATTAAAGAACCTGTTCCCGGTGCGGAAGGTGTACCAGATGCCGGCGGCGAAAAGGAGGGTGCCAAGGACAAGGGCGGTTTTGTCGGCCCTGGTAAAGGGTTTGGCTGAATACCAGCTGCGTTTTCTATGTTTACCGAAGCCCCGGAGCTCCATGGCCCGACTAATGACATCGATTCGCTCTATGGAAGAAATTATCAGGGGGAGGAGGAGGGGGACAGCTCTTTTTAGCCGTTTAAGGGGGGAAGCTCTGCGGGAGAGCTCAAGGCCCCGGGCCTGCTGCGATTGTGAAATGGCTTCGTAATCCCGTTGTATGTCCGGGATGTAACGGAGGGTCAGGCTCACTGCGTAGGCCGCCGTATAGGGGACGCCTATGCGGTTCAAGGAGGCCGCAAATTCTGTGGGGTGGGTGGTGACTATCAGCAGAATTGCGGGGGGTATTATCGTCAGGTACTTTAATAAAATATTAAACTCATACAATAGCTGTTCAGCTGTTAGGGTAAAGCGGCCTCGGCCTTCAAGAAGAAGAGTTCTGCTTTGGTAAATAGCGACCCCCTCTTCGGGAGAAAACACATAAATCGCCGCCAGGTTTAACAGTAAAAACAAAGACATGAGCTTAATTATAAACGAGATATCCCTAAACCGTATGTGGGAAAGCTTAAAAAACCATAGACCCAGCAAGGCAAAGGCGATTAGCATGGGGGTTTGAAAACTCACCATGACCAACACGGACCAGAATAAAAAGATGATCAGCTTTGTGGCTCCGCAGAGAGCATGGACAGGGGATTGCCCTTCTATGTAGGAAAGCATCCTGCGGCCAGTCACGACAGGCTCCTTTCGTAGGCAATATAGCGCCTAACAAAACCCCGGGGATCCCCAAGGCCGGCCTTTAGAGCCAGGGTATAGAGGCTGGTCAGCTTGAGGCTGGCCTTGGATATTATGTCATCATCGGTGAGGACCTCAAAGGGTTCCTGATCGGCCACACAGATCCCCTCTGAAAGAACCACCGCCCTGGTGGTGTATTCGAGCATCAGGTGCATGTCGTGGGTGATCAAAATAAGAGATAATCCCATATCCCTGTTAAGGTCCATGAGGAATTCCATAAACTCGGTGTAGTGCCGGTAATCCTGTCCCGCCGTGGGCTCATCCAGGATAATAAGGGAGGGCCGCAGTATCAGGATGGAGGCAATGGTGAGACGTTTTTTCTGCCCGTAGCTTAGGGCGTTTACCGGCCAGTTCCTGAATGGCCAAAGACCGCAGATCCCTAATACTTCCTGGACCCTTTCTTTTATTTCATCCTCCGCTACGGCCCTGTTTCTTAGGCCGAAGGCCACCTCGTCAAAAATCATGGGGAAGGAAATCATCTGGTTGGGATTCTGCATGACATAGCCTATTTTCTCGGCCCTTTGCATAATCGAATATTTCGATAAATCCTGACCCAAAAATAAAACTTCTCCCGAACGGGGCTGGACAAAACCGCAGATACACTTGGCCATGGTGGACTTCCCCGAGCCATTCCTTCCCACCAGCCCTATACATTCCCCGGGGGCTACCCTAAAGGAGATGTCCCTTAAGACATCTGCACCCTTCTCCTCATAGCGGAAACTTAGGTTCCGCACCGCCAGGCCCTCTTGTTCTATCCGTGCCTGCTCCCTGCTTTTTAGGACCTGTTCTTTATCCCATGCGATCAGGGGCCCGTAATCGGCTTGCAGTTTATCAAGATCTTGGAGATCCATCTCTTGATGTATCTTAATACCCGAATACTCCAGGGCGCTGAGGTAGAGGGGCTGCCGTATGCCGGTCCGTTTTAACAGATCCGATGCCAAAAGTTCCGCCGGCGGTTTATCGGCGATGATCCTTCCATTGTCCATGAGGATGATCCTATCCACCGGCCTATGGAGCACATCTTCCAGGCGGTGCTCCACAATGATGATGGTCTTTCCCGTTTTAGTATGAAGATCATCGATGAGTTCGATGGCATCCTTCCCCGCCGCGGGGTCCAGGTTGGCCAGGGGCTCGTCAAAGAGGAGGACCTCCACATCCTCCACGAGGATCCCCGCCATTGAGGTCCGCTGCCGCTGACCCCCCGAAAGGTCCTGGGGGCTCTTGGCCAGGTGGGCTTCCATGTCCACCCGGGCAGCGGTTTCCAGGACCCGGCTGTGCATGGCAGTGATGTCTATGCAGTCATTCTCCAGGGCAAAGGCGATATCCTCGGCGGCACTGAGGCCCACAAACTGACTGTCCGTGTCTTGCAACACCGTCCCCGCCAACTTCGAGATACTGAACAAATCCAGGTCCCCCATCTCCCTGCCCAGAAGTGAAAGGGACCCGCCTATGGTTCCCTTAAAGGCATGGGGAATAATGCCGTTGATACAGTGAATGAGGGTGGACTTCCCGGAACCCGATGGGCCGAGGATAAGAACCTTCTCTCCCCGGCCTATGGATACATTTATGTCTATCAAGGTGGGTTCAGTCTGGGCCCTATACTGGAATGAAAAGTTCTTAAATGAGACGGCTGCTTGGTTACCGGTCAGCAAATGACAGATCTATTCCCTTTTTAAACTGCCCGCTCTGGTTCTTCCCTTGCTGTAGGCGAAGGCTAAAAGGGAGCCCAGGATCAGAACCACAACAATGTTACTTGCCCCGGCCACGATGCCCTGAAGGTACACCTTATCCGCCGGTTCTGAGTAAATGAGGATGTCCAGGGTAGGAGCGATGAGCCCCCAGACCACCACGTTCACCCCGATCTGCACACAGTTAAAAATTAAACATTGCCTTAGATCGAATTCCCCTTCTTCGATTTTAAAGCGCCGGGCAAGAAGGCCGATTCCTAAACCAAAGAGGGCCGAAGAGATAACCCAGCTCCACCAGACTCCCCAGCCCCAGGTCAGGTCCACCAGGGTATGGCCTATGAGGCCAATGAGGAAACCCGCAATGGGGCCAAAGATGGCCGAAAAGACAGCCAGAACGGCGATACCCAGGTTGAGGTTTACGTTGGGAATCCCGGTGGGAACGGCCACATAACGCATGAGCACAAACATAAGGGCCGCCCCAATGCCAATGGCCACCACGGTTTTTACGGAAATCAATTTTTTACTCATCATCATCTCCTTTAGGGGTTCAGTATACCTATTATAGAAGAGATAGTCAAATTACCCCAAATTTGGGTTATACAGATCGTATATACGATCTGTTCTATTTATTGAAAACGTTTTCAATATTTTAGAAAGGGTGACTGTCACCAGAGCTTGATCAGTTCCACCACCACCTGGCAGGAGGCGGCCATCTCTTCGACCGAGAGCCACTCCAGGCGGCTGTGGGCGTTCCAGCCCCCGGTAAAGACGTTGGGGGTGGGGATTCCCAGCTCCGTGAGCCGGGAGCCGTCGGTGCCGCCCCGGATGGGTTTCTCCCGGACCGGGATGCCCAGGTTGTCATAGGCCCGGCGCAGCTTGTCCAGGACCTCCGGCTGGGCGAGGATTTTTTCCTTCATGTTGTAGTACTGGACCTGGGCGCTCACCTTGGCCTTGCCTCCGGGGTAGAGGGCTTCGACGGCCTTCGCATAGGTATGAAGGGCCGCAACCCTCCGCTCCCCCTCGGCGAAGTCAAAATCCCGTATATAGACCTTGAGGCTCGCCTCTTCCACGTCCCCCTGGATGGCCAGGGCGCAATAGTAGCCGTAGTAGCCGTCGGTGGCCTCGGGGCTCTCGTTCCGGGGGAGCATCCCCGCAAAGGCCGAGGCCATGAGGACCGCATTGACCATCCGGCCCCGGGCGGCCCCCAGGTGCATGGAGATGCCGGTAAAGTTAATCTCCGCCGACCAGGCGTTAAAACATTCCCAATCCAGTTCCCCCAGGCCGCCGCCGTCTATCGTATAACAGGCCTTGGACTTGAGGGCCTCCAGGGGAAACTGGGGGAGCCCCTTGCCGGTTTCTTCATCGGGGGTAAAGATCACTTCCACCGCCCCGTGGGGAATCTCCGGGTGCTTCAAAAGATACTCCACCGCCCCCATGATGATGGCGATTCCCGCCTTGTTGTCGGCCCCCAAAAGGGTGCTGCCGTCGGTGTGGACTATGGCCTTCCCCTCCTGGGCCTTAAGGGCCCCCTCTTGCTGGGGGTCCAGGCGGAGCCCCCCGCTTAGCTCTATGGGCCTTCCGTCATAGTGCTCCACCAGGATGGGCCTGACCCCCTCCCCCGAAACTTCCTCCGAGGTGTCCAGGTGGGCGATAAAACCTATGGCAGGAAGGCCCTCCTTCCCCTTCGTGGCGGGGAGCCGGGCGATGACATAGCAATGGTCCGTAAGAGTCACATCGCTAAGCCCCAAGGTTTTGAGCTCCTCGAGGAGGGCTTTGGCCAGGTCCCATTGGCCGGGACTCGAGGGGGTGGCCGCCTCCCCCCGGACGCTGGCGGTGTTATAGGTCACATAGGATAAAAAGCGGCCCAGGGTGAGGTCCCGGTAGATATCGTTCACTTGGCTTTCCTTATTTAAAATATTTTTTTACATCGAAGGCTCCGAGCTTCCGGGCCTGGGCTCCGAAGAAGTTCAAACTGAGGCCCCCGTGGCGGGTCACCCCATAAAAGAAGCCCGAGTCCTGCATGATCCGGGGGTTAAAGACCGCCAAGCCCTGGGAGCCGTTACAGGTCTCTTCCACCCACTGGAGCATGTAGGCGTCTTCCCGCAGCTTGATGAAAAAGCCGGGGCTGCTCCAGGAGGCCCCCCCGGAGTTGTCTTGCTGAAAGATGGTCCAGCTGTAACTGTAGGGGGCCCCGTAGACGTGGATGCTGCTGGAGGTCTCCGAGTAGTTCCAGGCGTAACTCTGGCCCAGCATGTCCTGGGTAAAGCCATGGCGCCTGGAAAAGGGCGGGGCAGCAAAGCCTTCCCCCTGGGCGGTGCCGAAGAGGCAGGTGGCGCTGGCCTCCCACTCGCTGCGCCAGCTTCCTATGCGGGCGTAGACGCAGGTAGCCAGGCCGGTGGAGATATCAATGGCCTGGGCGGCGCAGGCATAGTCGGGGTCCCCGCTCAGCATGTGGGAGAAAAAGTAGATATCCTTGGCGGGGTTAAAGCAAACATACTTTTCTTCATGCCAGGTCCCCCCGGCCTCCCGCCACTTCAGGGTTTCCTTCCCGGTGAAATTATACTCGTAGTGCTTGATGAGCTTCGCCGGGATATTCCCCTCCGACCAGGGGTAGGGGGTTTGGACCACATCGTAGCGGAGGCTAAAGGGCCAATCCACCAGATCGTAGTTATGGGGAAGGCTGTTGGCCCCCATCATGATCTCCGAACCCCCGGGTTCAAAGATACTGCGTTTCTTCACCGCCTCTTCGACCTCGGCCCGGTTCATGGGGACATCGATGTCCCGGGGGCGGTAGGCGTAGCGGGCCCCCTTGCCCCGGCTGCGAAGCAGGGCCATGGGGGTCTCGGGGTCCCCGGCAAAGTTGATCTTCTCCAGATGGGCCGCGTCCCCGGTGTGGCTTAAGGAAACCCGATAAAAACGATACAAGAATTCATCGTTTACATCAAAACCAAAGTTAAGCCCTATGCCTTCCATGTCGAAGAAGTCCAGGATGTGGAGCTGCATCTCTCCCCCAAACTCCACCCCCCACTTGGCATAGATATAGTACCGCTCGCTGATGCGGATAAAATCCGAGGGGTAGCTCAACATGATGGTATCTTCCGGTTCATCCAGGAGAACCGAGAGGGAGCAGGCCACCGAGGGAAAGTAGCTCAGCCAGCGCCGGCCCCCATTGCTCTCCCAGTGGAGCCCCCGGCCCTCGATGCGGTTGGTGCAGTGGTGCCGCCCCGTCGGGGGCTCCTGGCCGCTGTCCAGGTAACCAAAGTGGTAGTGCCGCTGGACCTCCCGGGGGATCTCCCGGTGGTGAGTAGGGGGCCGCTCCCCCGAAAGGGTGCCCCCCACGGGGACAGTGATACCAAACCAGGTCTCGAAGACCGTGGCCTGAAAGCTTTCCAGGTCCGCGGCGATGTGCCAGCCCCGGCTGGTCCCGGGGATCAGGTGACTCAGGAGGATGAGGTTCTCCCCCAGGTCCAGGGCATTGAAGGGCACATCCTCGTAGGTGGTACCGTTTTCGATCAGGGTCAGGCGGAGGTCCTCGCTAAAGGAATACTCCAGCTGGGCCGGAGCAAACTCCCCATCTCCCTTAAACGAAAAGTGCATGCCCTCCAGGAGGCTGCTGGTTCCCAGCTCCGGGCCGGGGCCCTCCTCCAGGGCGGCCTTCCTTTGGCCGTTAATCTTGCTGAGGATTTCATCGGCCTCCATGGGCCGAAAGGTTTTAAAGAACATGGCGGCCCCTAAACCAGGCAGCCGAGGCAGCCAGGGCAGCGATGGGGTCATTGGGGAACCGCTCCCTATTGGCGTACTCGATGATGTACCAGCGGACCCCGGCGGTCTTCCGGCAGACCTGGAAGTATTCATCCCAGTCGATCTGGCAGTTAGGATCATCAAAGAAGGTGTTGGAGCTGTCCTTGGACCAGGGCTTTACGTGGACCGTCACCGCCCGGCCGGGATACTTTTTCAGGAGCCCCATCATGTCCCCCCCGCCCCGAAGGCCGTTCCCTATGTCGTTCTGCATGATCAGGTTTGAAGGGGTGTTCTGGGCGATGATGTCCCAGGGGAGTTCCTTGGTGTCGTCGGTGGGTCTGTACTCGGTGGCATGGTTGTGGTAGCCCGTCACCATGCCGTACATGCCCAGCACGTCGGAGACCCAGGTGAGTTCCCTGGCAAACTGAAGGCAGCTTGCGGTGGTGTGGAGGATCTCGTCGGGCCGCCAGGGGACGATGATGAACTGGTTCCCCAGGACCTTGTTATAGGTGATGGTGGAAAAAATATTGTCCGGCGAGAGGGCATCCCAGGGGGTATGCCAGCCCGCAATCTGGAGCCCCGTTTCGTCCAGGGCCTGGCGGACATCCTGGGCGGCGTATTTGAGGCCCCCCGCAAATTCAACCCCGTCGTAGCCCGCTTCTTTTACCAGCTTGAGGGTTCCCTTTAGATCCTTGGAAAGCATGTCTGCCACGGGGAACAACTGGGTTGCCAGGGGCAGGGCGCTCGTGATGCCGGCGAGCTGATCAGCTCCCCAGCCTGGAGGTAATGCGGCCATAGTAATCTCCTTCTATATAAATGGATGGGGAGGATATGTTAATCCTCCAAAGGGAGTGTCCTGCTTTAAGATGGCGTTGGACACACATAGCTCGGGCACCTCGTCGGCGCTGATTTCCCGGCCCAGCTTATGGGAGAGGAAGATCCCCTCCGAGACCAGCATGGTTTCCAGGGCGATGTGGGGGGTGTCGATCTGCTCGCATTCCCCCCGGAGGACCCCTACCCAGTGCTCCTGGGAACTCTGGTAGACATAGAGCCCCGGATCAATCTGCATGGTCCGGTACTGCTCGGCCCCCAGGTCCAAGGTGGTGATCCCCGGATATCCTTCGATCTCCGAGTAGTATTTGACCGTATCCCTTCCGGCGATCTGCAGGCCCCCCTCGGAGCCGTGGATGGAAGAACCGGGGAACTCTCCTCCGTGGATGGCCCAGCTCTCGATGATGTCCATGCTCAGGCCCCCCTGGAATTTGACGAAGCCCACCCCCAGTTCTTCCACATCAAAGCCCGATTCTTTCCGGCGCTTTTCATTCATGGCAATTTCCTGGTAGACCGAGCCGGAGATCCGGTCAATCTTGGGGGTATCCAACAGATAGAGGAGTTGGGAGATATGATAGACCCCCATGTCGTAGAGGGCCCCGTGGCCGGCCCAGAAGGAGGAGTCAAACTCCTTCTCAGCGTAGCCGTCCACAAAGGGGCGGCCCCGGCGGCGGTATCCATAGGACCGGGCGTGGTAGATCTTCCCCAGCCGCCCCGCCTTGATCAGCTTCTTGGCGCAGATGGCGGGGCCCCCGTAAATCTGGGCCAGCTGGATATGAAACTTCACCCCGAATTTCTTCGCCGCATCCTTCATGGCCAGGGCGTCAATGTAGGACCCCGCCATGGGCTTCTCGCAGTAACAGTGTTTCCCCGCCGCCATGACCGCCACCGAGACCGGGGCGTGGAGGTTGTTGTGGAGCACCACGTCCACCGCATCTATGTCGTCCCGCTTAAGGAGTTCCCTGTAGTCGCTGTACTGGTTTGGGATGTTCCACTTGGCGCAGAAGGCCTTGAGCTTTGCTTCGTTAATATCGCAGGCCGCCACCACGGTGACCCCTGGTATTTCGCTATACTGCCGCATGTGGCCCTGGGCAATCACCCCGGTGCCGATGAGCGCAATTCTAACTTCCTTCATATATACCCCTTTACATAGAGTTGTCGTCTTAATCTATTGTACAGGGGGATCTTTAAATTAGCAAATAGACCTTAGCAATCAAAGTCCAGGAGGTCCCGGATCTGTTTTTGTTCATCGATGCCAGGGTAGACCTCGATGAGCTTAAGCCCCTCGCCGGTCAGCTGGAAGACGCATCTCTCGGTCACATAGAGGACCCGCTGGCCCTTCCGCAGGGCCTCCTGGGCAGAAAAGCTGATGGCCGAAATTTCATTCCTGAACTTCTTGATGGACCCTTCCTCTCGTATCCGGACCTGCCCGCCCTCCTGGGTGGCCACCAGGCCCTTGGCGCTAAAGGAAAGACAAAAGATGATGTTTTTCGTGGCGTGGGTGATGTTGGCAAAGCCCCCTATGCCCGCATAGTTCCCCTCAAGCTGGTGGACGTTGAGGTTCCCCCAGCGGTCTACCTCCAGGCCCCCGAGGAAGCAGATGTCCAGGCCCCCGCCGTCATAAAAATCAAACTGGGTGGCCATGTCGCAGATCATGTCGGCACCGATGGTGGCCCCAAAGGCCAGGCCCGGGGCGGGGAGACCCCCTATGCCGCCGGCCTCCACGGTGATGGCGATATCTTGTAAAATCCCCAGCTTCGAGGCATGGCGGCCCACGTTCTCGGGGATCCCTATGCCTATGTTGATGATCTGCCCCGCCTTGAGTTCCCGGGCCGCCCTCTCCCCGATGATATCGGCGGTCCGGTCGGCGCTTTCGGGTTTCTTGTACTTGCTGGCGGCAATTTTATTTACATAGTAGTCCATGTGGGTGGCCGCCACGTGGGCATCCCCCGAAAGGGCCGGGTTATAGGGAAACACATCGGGAGGGTCCTCGCAGACCACCACATAGTCCACCAGGATGCCCGGGACTATGACGTTCCGGGGACGGGCAAAGACATGGCTCACCTTTTCGACCTGAACTATCACCTTGCCCCCGTTCTGTTTGGTCGCCTGGGCCATGGCCATGGCATCGACGGTGACATACTCCTTTTCCATGGATATATTCCCGTTGGGATCCACCGTGGTCCCCTTGATCAGGGCCACATCGATTTTGGGGGTGTGAAAGAGCAGGTAATCCTTCCCCTCGATCTCGATGACCTGGAGGATCTCCCTGGTGGAAATTTTGTTGAGGCCGCAGGAACCAACCCGGGGGTCCGCAAAGATTCCCAGGCCCACCTCCGAGAGGATCCAGTCCTTGCCCGCCGCTGCGGCCCGGACCGCATGGGAGAGGAGCCCCAGGGGAAGGCAATAGGCCTCGATTTTATTTTCCAGGGCCGCCTTGACGGTGGCGGGCATGCTGTTGTAGTGGCTGGCGATGACCTCCTTCACCGCCCCGGCCTTGACGGACCGGTCAGTGTAGCGGTCCTCGTCCCAGGCCCCCAGGCTCCCGGTGCTGAACATGCGGAGATCCCTGGGATGACCGGTGGCCATAAAGCGCTGGTAGAGGGCATCCTGGAGCATCTCGGGGTTGGAAAGGGCCAGAAAGGAATTGGCGGCCACACAGTCCCCGTCCTGGATAAGTTCCGCCGCTTCTTTCGGAGATATCATTTTAAACATGGTTTAACCTTCTGAATAAAGCATATGGGCATTATCAACCTTTGTCAATTTTAGCCAAAAGGATTATCCTTTAAAGAGAGGTGTTTCCATGTTTGGACAAGACTGTTATCAAGAAACCAATGAGCTGTTGAACCGGGCCTTTGAAGAAAAGCGGCACCTCATCGCCGCCCACCGGGGAGCCTGGGGGGGCAACATTATTGAGAACACCATCCCCTCCTTCCGTCTGGCCCTGGAAAAAGGGGCCGACATGTTTGAGTGCGATGTGGCCCGCTCCGCCGACGGGATCCTCTACGCCTTCCACGACGGCTACGAAAAGCGCATCCTTGGGGTGGAAGAAAATATTGAATCCCTTAACTCCGCCCAGATTGATGGGTTCGATTGCCTGAACAGCCTGGGCCACCCCAGCGGCATGAGGGTCCATCGCTTCGAGGATGTGGTCTCTCATTTTTCTGCGGGGGAGCTTTACAACGTAGACCGGGCCTGGGCCAAAATGCCCGAAACCATAGCTATACTAAACAAGTACCCGGGGGCCATAAAGCAGGCCCTCTTAAAATGTCAGGCCCGGGAAGATGGGGTCCTCTCTTACTTAAACGAGATCCCCCAAAAGTATATGTTCATGCCCATCGTCTTTTCCTGGGAGGACATACACAAAGTTATACGCTACCCCGCCATTAACCTGGTGGGGATGGAACTCATTGCCCTCAGCCCCGAGGACGAACTCTTTGCTGAGGAAGTAATCTCCTTCCTCCATGAACGCAAACTTTTTGCCTGGGTAAACACCCTCAACCTAAGCAACTATAGCCAGCACCGCTTCTACGCCGGTCTGGATGACCAAGCAGCCCTCCTGGGCAACCAAGACGCCTCCTGGGGCGCCCTCATGAACCGGAGCGTCGACATCATCCAGACCGACTGGCCCTACGAGTTAATGGTTTACCGGGAGAGCAGGAAAGAGTGACGCCTACTTTCTAATGAGGCGGAACACAAAGATAAGCAGACAGGCACCGATGAGGCCGGAAATGATTTGGCCAATCAAGCCGCCTATGTTTATGCCCAGGATTTGGAACAGAAAGCCGCCGACCAGGCCGCCCAGGAGGCCCAGGACTATACTCAATATCCAGCCCAGACTGCCGCCCATCAGAAACTGGGCCAATACGCCGATTAGTAGTCCGATTAATAATGCGATGATGATACCCATTTTGTACTCCTCAAATTTTTATATATCTTAAAATGTAGTAAATTTTTCTTTGCTGTCAAGTTTTATTTATAATAAAGGGAAAGTAAAGTTAATTGGAGATAATAGATGAATTAATCTTTTTAATGCCTGTCCCCTGACCTATTCGAAATAAACTCGTCTATGTCACCGACAATAAACAGCCTTCCATTGGCATGAAGAACATCATAACATTTCGTGATATAGTCAAAAACTTTATACTCTGAAAATATTTCCCAAGCCTTTTTTCCAGAAAGGTTATGCACAGCTTTATAACTTTCCAGACAGAAAACTTTGAAATCTAGAATTTTATCCATATGCTGCCTCAAATTTCCGGTAATTCAAGTTTACCCAATAAAATTTCATCTTCCAGAAGTTGAAATAATTTTTCTGCACTGTAATACCACACCTTTGTTTTTTCATTATCCAATTTTGAATAGAGATTAGAACCATAAAGCAGCATGAAAGCTTCGTCGTGGGTAATTCCTCTTCGTTCAACAATTTTTTGCATAAGAGCTGCTACGATTATGGGCAGCAAAGCTTCAAATTTAGCTTTATCCATCTAAACCTCTCAATTCTTCATATTTAAGATATGAACAATAATTTAATGCAGATGAAGTATGAAAAAGAATTTGATCAAATGTTTTTTCAACCTTCAACCTGATAATCGTTTCTGAATCTGAAAGTATCCCAGTTTCGTATAATTGGATTGTTGCATACACATTATCATTGGCAACCGGCCCAATCACGATGTCATACTGATGGTTCAATTCCCTGCCGCTTCTGCACAGGGTAACAAAATTCAACCAGTTACTATCTGGCGAATCAAAACGCATTATCTTCAATTCTCTTTCTGCCCGGTTTATATCGAATTCGTAGAAACTAATAATATGTGTATCGGCGTTTTTTCTTTCGCTTACCCGTAAGGCCCATCTTTGAGCTTGCTCGAAGAATGATGTGGTATAGAAACCTGATCCAAAGTCTAATAGCCGGTTAGAGGGTAATATCTTTGGTTCAGGAACAGCTATATCGCTGCCATGATAAATTAGCATTCCAGCATGCTTCCCGGGCCCACCTGGAGTTCTTCGAGGAGGTCGAGGGAACGCTTTAGTTCATTCACCTGATCGTCCCGGTTGTTTCGGCCTATGCTGATCTTTGCGCCCTTTGCAATTGCAAGTTGAATAAATTCCCTATGGGGAAACTGGGTACCAGATTGAATTTCCAGGGCGATGTTTCGTTTAATGGCCGCATCGATTATTGTTGTCTGCCGCTCTGTGTTCCAAAACTCTTCGTAGCGAGGCATCATCCTCCTTGGCAGGTACAGGGGATTAGCCAGAATCGAAATGGGTTCGTTCAGGATTTGCATGTTATGGAGGAAATATTTTTCGAGCCAGGCGTCTTCATCCTCGATAGTGTAGGTATCTTCGAGCCACAACTTTTGGTAATCCATGACCATGGTATCCGAAAGAACAAAGTCCAATTCCTTAATGAGGGAAGGATGAACAGTTTCATACCAATCCCTATCATTCACCTGTAACCCGATGAGCAGTTCGGGGAACTTCCGCCCTTCCTCTATAAAAACCTTTATGGCTTCATCGTTAGAGAGGGGCCATTCCCTGCCCTGGTTTTCCAGCGCACCGCTGCGGATCCCCGTCTTCTGAGCCCAGTCGGCGGCCTTCTCAAAACTCATCCCCCCGCGAATGTGGATATGGTAGTCGGTCAGGGGAAGCCCCCTCTCCATGAGCCTTTTTACCTGGTCAAGCATTTCCTGTGAGGGGGCGGGAAAGGTCGATTCCATAGGTTCCTCCAGTACGTAAGTATGTCCGAACATGAAGCTCTCCGAACATGGTTAGTATATCACATGTTTAGGCCTGGTGATACCATGGTTGGTACCAACATAGACCACCAGGCCCCCCCTCACCCACATCATAGGTATGAGGAGAATCAGACATGAGGTTTTCGGCCTTCTTTAAATGTCCCATTTAAGAAGGGAAATAATGACAATTGTCACTATTTTTTGAGAAAAATAAGGAAAAAAAAGAGAAATATTATACATTAACATTACAAACCACACGCGTTTCCATGATATATAGAAATTTTAGGAGGAACTATGAAGAAAATTGCTATTTTATGTCTCTCTATTCTAATCTTTGGCATATCATGTGTAAGCATGCCCCTCTCTCAAGAAAACAGGGATTTTCAAAACAAAACTGGTATTAATTTAACTTTTGTTGCCAGAGGTATCTACTCACAAGCTTATTCGCACCAGAACCAAGATTATGGTGACATCTACAACAAGCTAATCACAAATAACATCATTCTTTCTGTAGATGAAGCTCAAGAAGAATGGGCAACCTATATTTGTGAAGATGAAATTATCTATATAACAATAAACAATTTATATTCAAAATATACCAATCATAGCAACAACGCATTTTTAACTTCAACAGTATTTGCTATTGGTTTATTATCGATGGGTTATCCCCATGAAGAAATTGAACCTCAATTCTATTATATAATTTCGAATTATGCAAACTATGGAGTTAATGTTACTTCGATTGTAAGTGATGATTTATTTATTAATGGTGATTTCAAGATAGTTGATAATGGAATTATTTATAAAGCTTCTAACTAAGATATTAACCCATTTCCAGGATTTTCCCTGGAAATGGTACACCTTACCTCCCTGGGAATCATGCTCCTGGGCATGAAACCTTCATCACGGAATATAGAAAACCCCCGTATACCCTCTGCTCTGGAGGGAGTCTTTACAACTCTCATATAGGACCTGGAAACTAGAAACCTTTCCAGAAAAGGGGCCTTACAAATCGTATATAAGACTTGAAAAGTTGTAAACGTTTACAATAATTTTACTCCCAATCGTATATACGATCAAGAAAAATTGTAAATATTTACAAAAACTATTGCCACAGAGGGCGTTTTTTTATCTATTTTATGTATGGAACATCATTACCTCGAACCTATAGCCCTAGACTTCCTCAGATCTGATGACCCCCAGGTCCTGGACCAGGGGGTTATCCACAGCCTGGGGAGGGTCCGGCTCTCCATCCTGGCCGGGGGTCTGGGCCTGGCTAAGATACACCTCCAAGGGAATTTTAAAAACCTGGGTTATCGCAGCATGTGGGCCTATATAGAAAATGTAAGCCTCCGTACCAATATGGACACGAATAGCATCTATAATTGGATGAAGATAGGAGAGGCTTACCTCAAGCACCAGGAAGACCTGGAACGGATAGGCTTTAGGGATGAGCATGGTCCCTCGAAACTCCGGCTCCTGGAGCAGGCCCTCCAGGGGGGCGAAAAAGAGGAGGTCCTCCAAAACCTTATGGAGATGTCCCATGCTGACTTTACAGATTTTGCCCGTCAGGGGGCCCCGAAGAAGGAAGAGGAAGAGGAGTACTTCACCGAGAAGGGACACATTTTTTACCACCGGGGGCTTAGGGCCGTCATCATCAACAGCCAGCTTGCCCCCACAATGAGGAGTAAGCTTAAGGGAGCTATACGGGCGGCCTTTAAGTCCCTGCGGCGCAAGGGTCACCTGGTGGTGGTCCGCTTAAGAAACGCCGAAGAAGCGAAGCTCTTTATCCCCGAGGCCCGGCGGCTCCGCAGGGCCATCTGGGACAAACTGGAGGCAGAGAAGAAAAAGCCTCCCGCCCCTAAGCGGCCGGGGGTTTAAATAAATCCAGTATTCAAGGTGCATGGCTCTTGACAATACTATTGTGTTGCGATATTAAAATAAGGATTTAATAGTATTCGAATAGCTGAGGGCCTATGAAAAAGATAAAACTGGACATTATATCCCCCGGGACAATATTATACGAAGAATTTATAGAACCTCTGGGCATTACAGCATACAGATTAAGCAAAGATATAAAAGTACAGCAAACTGCAATATCCCAGATAATTAAGGGGAGCCGCAGAATAACGGTAGATATGGCATTACGGTTTTCCAAGTATTTTGAAAACTCACCTCAATTCTGGCTTAATCTACAAAATTTTTATGATCTTGAATTGCAAACAGAAAAGATAGAAAGCTACATCCAAGATATAATCCCCTTCAAGAAAAAAGAAAGCCTACCAGTATAAATGGCACCGAGGACATTAACCAAGGGGTAATTGTCATCCGCACATTAACACAAAAAATAACAGGACTTGCTCGACATTTAATCCTGGCTATGCCAAGGTCCTAGTCCGAACAAGTCCTATATACCCCATTCATGAGGAGAAAAGAAGAGATCTACATCCTAGGGACCGATACGAACAGGACTATGTCTGTCAGTGGTGGTGCCATCGCCTAATTGTCCATGATTATTGCTCCCCCAGGCCCATAAACTACCATCTGCTTTCAAACCCAGGCTGTGAAACCCCACAGAAACGTAAAACCAGTTTGTATCTAAGCCTATTCTAATGGGGATATTTCTGTCTGTTGTAGTCCCATCCCCCAGTTCCCCCCAGGTATTTAACCCCCAAGCCCAAAGACTTCCGTCTGCTTTTAATGCAATGTTATGGTTAAAACCATCAAAAAAGTGTGTCCAGTTATTTTCTCCACCTACCCTATCGGGAGTATTTGTATTTTCATTTGCACCGTTTCCCAACTGACCCCGTTCATTATACCCCCAGGACCACAGGCTGCCATCTTCTTTAATGGCAAAACTATGGGTCGAAGCTGCAATTACGTAGGCCCAATCATTCTCGTTCCCTATTTTGGTAGGCACATTTTTATGGGCATTAGTTCCATCTCCCAACTGACCATTCATGTTGTTACCCCAGGCCCAAAGGGTACCATCTTCCTTAACACCAAGGCTATGTTGATCTCCTGAAGAAACAGAAACCCAATCGGTGTCAGTACCTACCTTGATAGGGGCATGTCTATCCACGGTGGTCCCATCTCCTAACTTACCGAACTGGTTATGTCCCCAGGCCCAAAGACTGCCGTCTGTTTTTAATGCAAGATTATGCAACATACCGGCGGAAACAAAAATCCAGTCATTGTCAGAGCCTATCCTAACGGGAGAATGTTTATCCACAGTAGTCTCGTCTCCCACTTGACCGAAATTGTTATGGCCCCAGGCCCATAGGCTCCTGTCAGTTTTAATACCAAGGGTTTGGTTTCTTCCGGCTGAAACAGAGGCCCAATCGTAATCAGAACCAATTCTGGTGGGAACCCTTTTGGTTACAGTGGTCCCATCACCTAATTGACCTATAGAATTCCACCCCCAGGCCCAAAGACTGCCGTCTGTCCTAATACCAAAACTATATTCACCACCAGCAGAAACAGACGCAAAGGGTAGAGGCCGAATGGGATCGTCTGCGGGTCCCGCGCCGCCGCCGCAACCCAGAAACAAGAGACTTGCAAAAAGCAGGGCCGCACTAAAAATCAATACACCATTTTTCATCTTTTTCTCCTTAACAAGATAGTACGCTTTAGGCCCGCCGGCCTTTATTAATAGAGTTGATCTTTTTTGAAAATTTTTTATCAACCCTGATAACCTTGTTTAACCTCTTAGCTCTGTGTTCTCTGTGCCTATGTGAGAAATATTCTAAGATGTCTTTTTTCTGATCAGTACATGTGTCATACATGCATTCATAAGATAACAGAGATATGTTAATTTGACATTTTATAATTGGAGAATTAAAACTTGGGGGGGGGGGGGGGGGAGCCAATGCAAAAAGCGGGGGGTTTTTTTGGGGGGAAAGGCTCCGGCCCCCCGGGCTGCCTCCCCTTGGGGAGCAAAAAGGGGGC
>Ga0099364_10000927_pt1 | contig 49898 bp, 31 predicted proteins | sample TergutTh196P3_FD_73070 | JGI IMG/M metagenome (GOLD analysis project Ga0099364, IMG submission 73070) | Microcerotermes parvus P3 segment gut microbial communities from Pointe-Noire, Republic of the Congo - Th196 P3 | ecosystem: Host-associated > Arthropoda: Insects > Digestive system > Gut ... | reverse complement strand
AATTATGGCAATTCTGTTTAACAAAATCGAAAGAGCATTACCGGGAACACCCTCTGTAAAAAAATGGTACGCCTCGCTCAAGCGTATAAGTATGGTCAAAGAAAAGCAGGTGGCAGCGTCTATTGCCGAAGAGACGACCCTCAATCCCAAAGAGGCGGAGATGGCGCTTTCGCAGCTGGAGAAAGTCCTTACCCGCGAGTTGCTGGCAGGCAACAGTGTACAGCTCGGCGACTGGGGCTCGTTTAACATCACCTGTAAAAGTTCCGCGCACGACACGCGCGAACAGGTGACCGGGAACAGCATTCAGAAGCTAAACGTCCGCTTCACGGCGGGGAAGAACCTGAGAGAGGCGCTGAAAAGGGCGCAGTTTATTGCTGCCGAATCTATGACGGGCAAATCCTGAATCTTTTCCGGACATGACATTGATTTGTCGATAACATGACATCGAAATCTCAAAGTCCCGACATCGTAAGGTGCGATGTCGGGACATCGCGAAAACAAAGTCCCGACATCGTAAAGTGCGATGTCAGGACATCGTGGAAACAAAGTCCCGACATGAAGAAAACGAAGTCCTGTTATGAAGAAAATAATGTCCTGATATGATTGACAAAGAAAACTCAATAATCAATTTAAAAAAACGATAAAAGGGTTTAGTTATGAATTGTGTTGCAAACTGTTCCGTCAGGAACATAATATGGGTAGAAAAAATGATTGCTCGCCCGGTTTTACGTGCCGTCAGGTACGTGATACTTATTGCGTACCTGACGGCACGCTATTTATGGGGAATGCCGTTTTTCTACCAATATCGAATCCCTGACGGGATACCCGCACAAATTTAACTGTAGCCAACGATAAATAACAACTTATTAATAATCAGAAAATATGAAACGACGAATTACTTTTTTATTTTTGACCCTTGTGCTGTTTTCGGCACAAAGCTGGGGGCAAACATGGACTTTAAATTCCAACATGACAGCTATACTGGATAACGGCACGCTTACCGTCAGCGGAACAGGGGCGATGCCGGATGAAGCATCCAGTGCAGATTATCCCTGGTTTTCCGTACGCGAAAACATTACTTCTGTCGTTATTGAAAACAATGTTACTTCGATTGGAAATTTTGCTTTTGAAACATCGAACTTAAATTCCGCAACAATAGGCAATTCCGTGAAAACGATTGGAGAAAATGCTTTTGCAGGGTGTTTGCTTACTTCCATAACTATTCCCAGTTCCGTGGAAACGATTAAAAATGGAGCTTTTTATGCCAATGCTGCTCTTTCTTCCATAACTATCCCTAATTCGGTGGAAACGATTGGAGAACTCGCGTTTTTCGGCGCCAATTTTTCTTCCATAACTATCCCCGCTTCTGTGCATACTATTGGCAGGCAGGCTTTTTTAAACTGCATTAATCTAACATCCATAACAGTAGATCCCCTAAATACAGCCTATTCGTCTGATGCCGGCGTACTTTATAACTATGATAAAACCGTATTGCATACGTATCCTGCTGGAAAAAGCGGAGCTTTTACAATACCTGCTTCTGTCAATATTATTGGAGATAGAGCTTTTGCTGGCTGTATCAATCTGACATCCATTACAATTCCCAATTCGGTAACAACAATTAGCTGGGGAGCATTTGGTCAATGTACGAACTTAAATTCCGTAACATTTACAGGAAATGCTTTAAAAACGATTGAAAATGAGGCTTTTTCGTTGTGCAGCGGGCTTACTTCCATTGAGATTCCCAATTCCGTAGAAACGATTGGATATTTTGCTTTTGGTTACTGCACGAACTTAACTTCCATAACCTGTTTAGCCGAAACGCCGCCAAATTTGGATCAATTTGTTTTTTCCGACATTCCCGCCAACGCTACCCTGTATGTCCCGACGGGCAAAAAGGCAGCGTATGAAACCCGTGACTGGAACGACTGGTTTTCCAACATTGTGGAACTTGTAACAGCACAAATATGGCCTTTATCAGGCACCATGACGGCATCATTGGAAAACGGTACGCTTACCATCAGCGGAACAGGGCCGATGCCGGATTATGATTATTTGAATTCAATTCATCCTCCCTGGTTATATACTACGATTATCAATAACAGTATTTATAACAGTATTGAGAATATTACTTCAGTCATTATTGAAAACGGCGTGACCTCGATTGGAGAGAGCGCTTTTCTTAATCACTCGAACTTAAATTCCGTAACCATAGCCAATACCGTGACATATATTGGTGACATGGCTTTTGGTTATTGTACCGGGCTTACTGCCATTTCGATTCCCAATTCCGTGAACATGATTTTAGACGGGGCTTTTTTAAATTGCACGAACTTAAATTCCGTAACATTCGCCCCTGCATCTACCCTGGAAACTATTAGATTTAATGCTTTTGCAAACACTGATCTTGCTTCCATAACTATCCCCAACTCGGTGCAAACTATACTTAGTGGCGCTTTTGGAAGCTGTCATAATCTGACATCCATACAGGTAAATGCAGGAAATACAGCCTATTCGTCTGATGCAGAAGGCGTACTTTATAACTATGATAAAACCGTATTGCATACGTATCCCGGCGGAAAAAGCGGAGCTTTTGCAATACCGGCTTCGGTTACAACGATTAGAGATTATGCATTTGCCGGTTGCATCAATTTGACTTCCATAACGATTCCCAATTTGGTAACAGCGATTGGAGATTATGCATTTGATGACAACCAAAGTTTAGTTACAATTACCTGTTTAGCCGAAACACCGCCAGCATTGCATGCGTGGGTTTTTTCCAACATTCCCGCCAACGCTACCCTGTATGTCCCGACGGGCAAAAAGGCAGCGTATGAAACCAGTGACTGGGACGACTTTTTTTCCAGCATTGTGGAACTTGTAACAGCACAAATATGGAATTTTGGTACCGCCATGAAGGCAGAGCTTGACGCTTATGGCACGCTGACGATATCTACCACCTTAAGTGCGGAGGCGATGCCGGATTTTACCGATTTCCCTGGCGCCCCCTGGATTTCCGAACTTAATAACATTGCTTCAGCAGTGATTGAAAACGGGGTGACATCCATTGGAAGGTTGGCATTTCGCGAGTGCAGAAACTTACATTCCGTAACCATACCCGGTACCCTGGAAACGATTGGAGATTATGCTTTTCTGTGGTGTGTCGGGCTTACTTCCATTGATATTCCCGGTTCCGTGAAAACGATTGGTTCGGGGGCTTTTACGGGTTCAGGTATTGCTGCCATTACTTTCCCTGTGTCGGTGGAAACTTTTAGAGGATGGGTTTTTGAGGGGCTAACGCTTGATCCGGTCGTTACGGTGAGAAGTCTGGATATTACGGTTAAATGGACAAATGCTTCGCAATTGCCAACCGACTTTCCGGTTGCTAATATTTCGGCATGGCTTCACGTACCCGCCGGTACATTATCTGTTTATCAAAGCGATATTGAATGGAACCATCCGGGCAGAACTGTTGAGTGCGAAGCATCCGGCTACAGTCTGGCATTATTGGACGGGTTTGCACCCCTGTCTTCGTTGAGCTTTACAGCCGCAGGTGAACAGAAGACATTCAGCATCGCATCCAATACAGACTGGACGGCGGTCAGCGATGAATCATGGCTTACATTATCCCATTCTTCCGGATCCAATTCTTACGTTTGGGACAACTCCCCCGCGAAAGGTCCGATAACCGTTACTGCCGCAGCCAACACATCCACAAGTCCGCGAACAGCGACTGTCACCGTCAGTGGTACAGGCGTAACGGCACAAACGATTACTGTAACGCAGGCGGGCGCTACAGCTACGCCAACGCCCACCCTGTCCGTCTCGGCGGCTACGCTGAGCTTTACAGCCGCAGGCGATTCAAAGACATTCGACATCGCCTCCAACACGGGCTGGACAGTAGATAAAGGCTCCGCAACCTGGCTTACCGTCAGTCCCGCTGCGGGAACGATCAACGGCACGATAACCGTCACGGCAGCAGCCAACACAACCGAAAGCCAGCGTACAGCCACTTTGACCGTCAGCGGTACGGGCGTAACGGCACAGACAGTTTCCGTAACCCAGGCGGCATCAGCAGCAGAAGAAGAAGAAGAGGAAGAGGAGGAAGAAGAACCTGACAGCACCTCTCCGGTTGAGGTCACAGAAACATCTCAGGTCGACAATGACGGTACGGGCAAAACAGTACTGTCCCTGACGATGCCAGCCAACACGCTGTTTACGGGTTCTTTCCGGATGACATTGCCGTCCGGCGTGCGCCTGAATGTGCCGGCTACCCGGCTGGCAAGCGACCTGGCATCCCGGCTGACACTGATCATCACCGCAAACCTCGACGGCAGCTGGTTATTCACCATCTCGTCCGGCAGCAGTTTGCGCAGCGGATCGGATATGGTTTACAGGAATGTTGTCGAAATCGTTTATACGGTCGACGAAACGGTAGCCAAAGGGAAATACGAAGCGGTTATCAGCAACCTGTCGTTCGCATTTACCGACAACACAAAGATTACCGCAGATAAACTGCCGGTCACCATCACCGTTAGCACGACCACAGGTATTCCCGCCTTCTCTGCCGAACCGTCTGCCTGCATCAGCAACGGACAGCTGTATGTCACAGGACCTGTTGCCGAAACAGTGGAAGTTTATACGATCACCGGCACGCTGCTGTACAAATTCCGGAAACCGGAGGGCGAAACCGTTTATCCGGTCGAGAACCTGAACCGGTCGATCCTGATCGTCAAGGGCAGCTCCGGCTGGGTGAAGAAAGCAGTTAACAATTAACCGGGAGCACGCAGATGACGCAGATAATAAGAATGTATAGAAATTCATTATGTATGTAGTGTCGTGTCAACGGCAATTCGACGCATCGCCATTGCGAGGAGGAAAAGCTGCGAGGAACGAAGCAGAATCCAGGCATGGCGGTGTTTTCCGGATTGCTTCGTTCCTGCCAATGACGAAATCCGGTAACCGGTTGAATTGCATGGATAATCAAAATGCAAATGTTGGCTGGAAAATCCCGTTGGGGATGATATATCGGTAGAAGAATAACGTTCCTCTTTTGTAGTGTGCCGTCAGGTACGCAATGATTTATCGGAAACATTTCGTACACATTTCGTACCTGACGGCACGATTTTTACGTAGACATCTCTTTTCTACCGATATTTTGTTCCTAACGGAACATTTTTCTGCCGACGTCATTTGACTCTGTTTGATTCTTTAGTCGGAATCTCGCAATGACGGCAAAATAGCGTTGACACGAACTAAGGCGCTTCTAAAAACCCCTTAAACATACGAACCTGTACCAAAAGGGTGAGGATGAGTGAATCTCAATAGCCGAAAATCTCTTCCTGGGTTAATATGGTTAATGTGCCGACTTTTTTCAAAGCCTCCAAATCCAAATCCTGTATATCACCCAATATGCAATAGGTCATAGGTTTGTTTTTGATATACTTTGTCTGGAAATCAGAGACGTCTTTCAAAGTCATTTTGGATACTTTTTCATAGAGTTCCTTGCGGAAGTCGGTATCGTAGCCGAATCGCTGGGCATTCAGGTAATTCCACAAGACATTGTCGCGGATGATACGTTCGGTTTGAATGGTGGTAAGAATATTTTCCTGTGCTAATTGAAATGCCTGTTCCGATTCGGGCATATCGTGCAATATATCGCTGAACGCTTCGATGGCATCCATCATTTTGTCGTTCTGGGTCGCAATAAATGTGCTGAGCCAATACGACAAATCCGGCGCTCCCGGACGATTATAGCCTGCGTTGGCGCTATATGCCAATCCTCTGGCTTCTCTGATTTCCTGGAATACAATACTGTTTATACCGCTTCCGAAATACGAATTGTAAAAGCTGCGTACCGCCTCAATGCTTTTATCGAATCCGCCGCCTTTAGTCCGCAATGACATATAAATTTGCTTGGCATCGTAGTGCGCCACTATCACCTTATTTTCGGTTGTTTCCTGTTCGATGAATTCAATGGGCGCCGGAACCGGTTGCAACGTAGCGCTGACCGCATGTTTCTCGTTGATGATTTGCATTATTTCACTTGAAGATAGCGGACCGTAATACATAATTTGATGTTCTAAGTTTTTCAAATTCCTGGTACGGTTCACTAATTCTTCAGGGTTTAAAACTTTCATTTCGTCCTCGGTCAGGATATTTGTAGATGGCGACTTCGCCCCCCATGTAGCGTAACTGTTTAACTGGTTGAAATTTGAAAACTGGTCTAATTTTGCATCCGAACGTCTTTTCAGTATATCGGTAGCGAGATTATTATATATTTCGATATCGGTTTGTGCATCAGCCAGACGCTCCTCCAGCAGATTCATCGCCGCTTCAAAGTTCGTGCTTAATCCGCTCACATATACATATACACGATCATCGGCTGCTGAGACATTAAACGTACAAGCCAATCTATATAATTCACTTTTGATTTCTTCGGCTGTTTTTGTCGATGTGCCCAGATAACTCAGGTAGTTGAAAGCAGTTCCCAGCGCCTTGTCATGGTTATTTCCCATTTCATACACATAATACAGTGAGAAAATGGGGTTTAAAGTGTTTTGTTTGTAAAGTAAAGGAATATTGTTCTTTACGGTCAATTGCGACAAGTCTTTGGAATAATCGAGAAAGACGGGCGTCAGCGATTTTGTTTTCCTTTCAGCAAATTTTACCAGAAATTCACTTTCAACATCTCTGTTTGTCGGGATAGGCGTGATGGTCGGTTTGTCGATTTTGCTGTCATCGGGCATCCCCTGGCGTTTGTTCACAACTACATAATTTTCATTGAAATATTTCCCGCAGAAGTCGATTATATCCTGTTTTGTGATGCCGGACTGAAATTCGATTTTGTTTACCCGGTCGTTCAGGTCCACGCCATTGATAAAGCTAAACAGCAATATCTGAGCGGCATACTGGTATTCCTGCGCTTGAAAATACTGATTGAATTTGAAGTTATTGATTACGGCTTCCAGCAGCGTGTCATCAAAATCGCCCTCTTTGACAATATTTAACTGTTCGAGTAACAGGTCGCGTACCTCTTCCAGTGTTTGTCCTTCTTTCGGCGTTCCGTACATTTGAAATATGCTGTAGTCGGCCATTGAGTTGGTGTAACAGCCAGCTCTCAATACCTTCTGTTGTTGTACAAGGTTCAAATCAATCAACCCAGCCCTTCCATTAAACAGCATGTAATCAATAAGCTCCAGTATTGCTACTTCTTCTGTATTGGCAGCCGGGAAACGGAAAGCAACTGCTACATTGGCCGCTTCGATTCCGACCACTTCTTTTTCAATCGGTTGGGAGATGGGTTGTTCGGGTGTAACGTTCAATACGGGGACCGGTTTGCTTTCCATCGAACCAAAATGTTTATCAATGATTTGAATCACTTCATCCGGATTTAGATCACCTACCATACAAATTACCATATTATTGGGAACATAATACGTGTCGTAAAAGTTTTTGATATTGATGATCGAAGGATTTTTCAGATGCTCTTGTGTGCCGATAACCGTTTGTGTTCCATACGGGTGATGCGGAAAGAGCGCATTCATAACAGCATCATTTACTTTTCTTGCATCGCGTGTCAAGCTCATGTTGTATTCTTCATAGACGGTTTCCAATTCAGTATGGAAAAGCCTGATAACAGGATTGATAAAACGATCAGCCTGAATAAAAGCCCAATTTTCCACTTCATTGGACGGAATATCTTCCATATACGCGGTTACGTCATATGAACAAAATGCATTGGTGCCTCTTGATCCGATCGCAGTCATCAGTTTGATATACTCGTTTGGAATCGCAATTTCAGCTGCTTTTAACGATACTGCATCTATTTCGGCATAAATAGCTTTACGTTCTTCTTCGTCGGTAGTATTCCGGTGCTTCTCGAAAAGAGTTTCTATCTGGTTTAACAGTATCTCTTCTGCTTCATAATCGGTTGTTCCGATCTGTTTGGTTCCTTTAAACATCAGATGTTCAAAATAATGAGCCAATCCGGTGGTTTCGGCCGGATCATTTTTTCCGCCTGCACGAACCCCAATAAATGTTTGAATACGAGGTCGGTCTTTGTTGACGGATAAATACACTTTCAAGCCATTGTCTAACGTGTAAATCCGTGTTTGCAGCGGATCATTCGGTACGCTTTCGTACTTGTATTTCGATTCGCACCCGCATAGCGCTATCGAAATCACCATCACTGTACATAACAGGTAAAAATTTAATTTTTTCATCAGGTTTGGTTTTTTAATGGTTAATAATATATAATCAGTATAATTTGGGAGTAAAAATAAGTGATTATTTGAGATATTGTATCTTTTTTTACATAGTTTAACACATGGACATTTCTAATAAACAGGGTTTGTAGAAATGCCTGCATTTTAAATTAAAAATCAGCGGGTGTTATCTTGCATATCCTCTGCTGAAGGTGGCGGATTTTCGATCCCCCACTGATAGTTCGGCCGATCGCCCATCACCAAAACAAGTGTGCCGCCATTCACTAATTCTTCGTGGGTAAACCAGGTACGGTTTAATGGTCTGCCGTTGAGTGTTGCTGACTGGATATATTTATTACTCCAGGATGAATTTCTGGCGTCAACGGTGAAAGTCCTGCCATTATCCATCCTGATGCTTGATCTCGTAAATATAGGACTTCCGATGGTATAGACCGGGATTCCGGGCGAAACAGGATAAAACCCCAAATATGAAAATACGGCAAACGCCGTCATTCCCCCGCCATCTTCATCTCCGGGAATACCCATCAGGTCGTTGCGAAACCAACTCTCAAGCAACATACGGATTCGTTTCTGGGTTTTCCACGGCTCGCCGGCATAGTTATACAGGTACGGGATATGGAAACTCGGCTCATTGCCCATCACAAACTGCCCGACATTACCGGTTGCGTCGGGCTGAACGGCATAGTATTGCCATTTCGAAGTTTTCAGGTCTTCTACAAAAAGCTGATCTAATTTCTCAATAAAAGGTTGATTGCCGCCAAACAGTTCGATCAGGTCGGCGATATTGTGGTATACGCTCCAGATATAGGTCCAGGCATTGTTTTCATCATAATAATCCCTTGAACCGATTCCTCCGGAGAAGATATAATCGAAAGGCTCAATAAACTTCCCATCCTTATCTTTGGGATGGAAAAAGCCTGTTTCACTGTTAAACAAATGCCTGTAGTTAAAAGCCCGGTTAAGGAAGAACTCATAATCCTCTTCTTTCCCCAACGCTTTAGCCATCTGTGCGATACACCAGTCGTCGTAGGAAGCTGCCTGCGTGACAGCCACTGCATTCCGTTTTTCAAAACTGTGGACTAACGGTTCGGTTTCCTTTTCTCCCGGATGCAGGGCGGGAAACCATCCATGCTGATGATAAAAATCGTCTAACGCCGTTTTGGGGGCGCGCCGCCAGGGGAGCATGGTCTCGGTCAGTACCGTATTTTTCATGCCCTCGAATGCTTTTTCCACATCAAACTTCAGCCCTTTGCTTAACGCGTCGGCAAACATGACTGCGGCATGGTTGCCGTTCATACAATGGGCGTCGCCAAACACACAGGGAAATGTTGGCATCCATTTCTCTTCACTATGTTCCCACATCCGTATATAAGAAGCTAATTTTTCTTCCTGTTTCTTCGGATGCAAAATGGTCTGTAAAGGATGCAGCGCCAAGTATGTATCCCATATCCAGTCGTCCGTCCAGAAAGGAACTCCTTCTTCATCATGCACTTGCCCGTCAAATCCGTTGTAATACTTTCCTTCTTCGGATATATTGATCATCCGTTCATGGGCGCGGTAGAGCGAGGTATAAAATACGGTTTTCTGTTCTTCGGTAGCTCCATCCACCTGAATCTTGCCTAACGTCTTATTCCATTCGGCCCGGGCGGCTTTGGCTAACGGTTCGATGTCGAATCCCCAAATCTCGTTTTCCATATTTTTCTGTGCCTGTTCTTCGCTGATATACGACACACCGTAGCGGAGACGTACCACTTTCGCCCCCTTGTCAAACTCTGCATAGCAGGCTTTCCGGCTTGATAGATCCAATGTGTCTATCACGCCTGTTTCGACAGGAGTCTGTTCAAACTCCAGATAGAAATAATGTTTTGTGCCGTGATAAATCTCATACCCGCTCATCACTTTTCCTTCGGCTTGAAGGTCTCCTTCCGAACGTGCCGTACGAAGCATCACATAGCGCGGACCGTTTTTTTCGAAGGTGAATGTAAAGACGCCCGAACGCGCTGCCGGTGCAAAACGTGCCGTAATGGCATGATCATCTAACCAGACCGAATAGGTATACGGAGAAGATATTTCATGATCGTAACGATAATTCAGATCAGGTGTCAGCCCTTCGAACTCTCCACAATATGGCATCAGATACAACACATCTCCCTGGCGGTGCGAAGGTACATTCAGGGGCAGACCCAGCATACGATCCGTCACAAACTCCGTATGGGCCGGGATCATCCTCAACATGCTGTTCGGCAAATGGGTAACCGGAAAGGTGGGAACCAGGAGAATGCTGATATTCCCAATCCGGTTATTGACATAATCCACCGGATCTTTCTTTTGCCAGAGGACCCCGGATTGATTCTGCCGGCAACTCATCATAAACAGTCCCAGCAATAATGATAAAAGAATGCACTTGTTTTTCATTTCCATTGAATTTATACTATTATAATCTCCCCAATAACTAATTACCACGTTGCGATTCTTTTGTCAGTGGCAAGAATACAATGCTCCACCTCATCGTTTGTTGCCTGTACCGGGCCGAAACGCTCAATTTTCAACGTCGACAAAGCCGCAGCAAAATGCCCGGCCTGCTCCATCGTACTCCCCTTTACACGTTGGTAAAGGTAACCTGCCATATAGGTATCTCCACAGCCGGTGGCGTCAACAATCTGTTGAGGTATGTAAGCCGGTATCCGGTAAAAATCTTTTCCGTCGTACAAAGCCGAACCTTCGCTCCCCAATGTCAGTAAAACTTCTTTCACACCCCATTCGTGTAATTTCTTTGCAGCCGAACGGACATCCGAATAACCGGTCAGCACTTCCATCTCATGCTCATTCGCTTTCAGAAAATGGATATACTCCATCGCTTTACGTTTGTCTTTCCAGTCGATTGCATGGACATGCGTATCTCTTACTTCACGCAGGTATCCTTGCGCATCGACAGAAACAAGTCCTTTTCCCGACAAATATCTGACCGTATCCAACGAAAAATCGTCGGCCAACAAGGCGCCCAGATGGAAGATAGTTGCATCAACATCTTTCAACTGTTCGATGGTAAACGGGTCGGCTTTCGACAAGACCTTTTGTTTGCGATGGTTCTGGTTTTCTTCATAGATGTTTTCAAAACAGACGGAGCAGGTACTCGGAAAGACGGTTACCTGAACCCCTTTGGCTCTTAAGTCATCGACAACAGCCATTTCTGAGTCGGCAACTGCTGTCACCAATAAATAATCGGGATTATCCAAATGCCGGATGGCATTCGAAACATAATAAGACGTCCCTCCCGGCATGTGTACCGTATCTTGCGGTGTTACCACAATATCCAATGTGATATGACCAATACAGCAAAATTCGAGTTTTTTCATCATCAGCGCTTTTTATTAAATGAATATGCAAAGATAGGTATTTTACAATTATGATTAATTGATTCATTGAATAAATGTACAGACTGAATAATTGAAAAAACACCGGAAACGAACGATTATCGAAACCGTTTATTCAATTCGTCGTCGGTGATGACTGACATGATTGATTTTCCGTCAGGGGTTAAGTTGTTGGATTCCAATGAAAATAAGGATGCTGTAATGGATTCCATTTCTTCGGAGCTTAATGGTTTTCCGGTTCGGATAGCGGCTGATTTTGCTAACGACAAGGCTAACAGTTCGACTTTTTCTTTCTTCTGAATACCTTCAGACTCAATTACGCGCTGTATGATTTCTTTGATCAGCGTCGCCGGATTACTGTCCCGTACCCCTGCAGGCGCCCCGTTGATCGAATAACAATTCGCTCCCATTGGACTTAAATCAAATCCTAACCACTGGATTTCATTCATTAAGGTTGGAATCAGGGCGGCTTCTGAGGGAGCGAACTCTACAATTTCCGGAAACAGGACTTGTTGCGATGCGCTTTTTTGCAGTTTGATATTTGAAATATACTGTTCATACAAAATGCGAATATGCGCCCGATGTTGGTCGATCAATACCAGCCCCGATTTTAAAGCGGTAATGATATAGCGATTTTTATATTGAAAGCAAGGGCTTGAGATGTCTGTAAACAAATGATCCCGCTCTTCCTCCATCTCGCATGGAGGCATGCCGGTTAATGGTTTGTCTGACGGCAAATCCCTTTCCCGTTCAAACTCTTTATATAATTCCTCTGAATGCTGTTCCATATAAGGCGGACGTTCTGAGGAAGAATGAAACGGGTTGTAGCCGTGATTTACTTGTACTTTGGGGGTAGCCACATCTTTTCCGACAGCGGGATTATATACCGGTATTTCAATAGCCTCTTCCGTATCAAAATCAATCGTCGGTATGGCATTCGATTTCCCCAATGTCTCGCGAACTGCCGACGAAAGAATCTGCCAGACATGCGGTTCGTGTTCAAATTTGATTTCAGTCTTGGTCGGGTGGATATTGACATCAATTGATGACGGATCCACAGTCATGTAAATAAAATAATCAGGGATCTCACCTGCCGGGACCAATGGCTCATAAGCTGTCATCACGGCTCTATGAAAATAGGGGTGTCGCATGTATCGTCCGTTCACAAAAAAATAATTCAGTGAACCGCGGCGTTTCACCGAATCTAACTGTCCGATAAAACCGTTTATTTTGATGATGGAAGTAGTCACCTCCAACGAAAGTAATTTTGTATTGAATCGTTTCCCGTAAACACTGACAATCCGCTGGCGTTGAGCTGCAGCGGGCAAGTTTAGTATTTCCGTATCATTGTGGAAGAGGTTAAATTCGATCTGGGGATTAACCAGCACAATGCGTTCAAATTCGGACATGATATTTCGAAATTCCGTTTCGTTGGATTTGAGGAATTTCCGGCGGACAGGCACGTTATAAAACAGATTTTTTACCGAAAACGCACATCCTTCGTTACATGTATCCATCCGGATTTCATCAAGCATTGAGCCTGAAATCGACAGTCTGGTTCCACATTCGGCGTTTCTGGGTCGTGTCCGCAATTCGACCTGTGCCACAGCCGCTATCGACGCCAACGCTTCGCCCCTGAATCCCATGGTACGCAACGCATACAGATCCTGTACGTTCGCGATTTTGGAGGTGGCATGCCGTTCAAATGCCATCCGGGCGTCAGTCTCCGACATCCCTTTCCCGTCGTCAATCACTTGAATCAACGTACGGCCGGCGTCTTTGATATGAACGATAATATGCTTTGCTTCTGCGTCGACTGCATTTTCCATCAGTTCTTTGACGACAGAGGCCGGACGTTGGATCACTTCGCCTGCTGCGATCTGATTGGCAATATGATCCGGCAGTAAATGAATAATATCACTCATTATTTCAGGAAAAAGAACCAAAAAGCAGCTAACAAAAGCGCCAGGATAAGTAGTAACCGCATGTTTTTCGATTCGCGGGTACCGGAATTATCACCTCTGGCTCTGCTTTTCCTCAGATGAGACGTTCCCTCAATGAAAGTCCCCTTAATCGAAGGCTTGTAATCTTCCTCCGTCTCCTGTCGCACGCCCATTTCAATTTCCATCTTGCGAATGCGCTCATCTAACGCCTCTTTTTTAGGATCATAATAGATCGGCTTGTGCTCAAACCGACGAGGCTTACGCATATTATAAAAAGAAAAAATTGCCATATTCAATCCTTATTTAACGTCAAACATATCATTATTAATCAATGACTACAAAAATACATTTTTTTTTGTTACCAACACACTTAAGTCGCCCAAAACAATAAATTTTTACCCTCATTAAAACAGGTCTCCTGATTTGCATCAATGAAAGATAATAAAATTGATGTTCTTTTCTTTCCGGATGGCTTCCCCAATCAAGTTGAGGACTCCGCAATGACAGTATGTACCAACGTCATTGTGAGCTTGCGAAACAATCCATTGAAAATCAAGTTTTTTAAATACAGCGCTATTTTCAAAAGCATCATATCATAATTTCATTCCGGCATCTGTACATTGAACCGGTTACTTCGTTGAGGTTTGTCTTCTGTTTTTATTTCTACCTCGCGGAAAATATCATCCTTGTCCAGGGGGCGTAAGTAATCATACCAGTAGAATCCATTCAACAGTTTTTGATCCGGCTGAAGATCGGGGATAGGTGTGATTACTCCTTTCGGAGATGGCCAGCCTTTTACTTTTTCAATCTTATTATCTAATAGCCATATACTTAGATAACTGCTTTGCAGTGTGTTCAATCCGATTTTTGTACCATCTGCCTCATCCAGCGGATAATAAATAGTTTCCGCATTTCCACTGATATCAATTAAATGTACTTCTTTCCCTTCAAAATACGCTTTCAGGTCGTTCCCTTTCATCTGGTTATAATAAGTTGAATCCAATTCTTCGACTGCAAATGCAAACTGGATTACATGGACGTATTCAACAGTGCTGTCGTTCATGAAAATCAAAATCGTATCTCCACTAAGCTGGTATTGTTCATTCCATAAAATGGGGTTGGTGTACATGCACAAAACGGAATCTTTGGTGTTGAACTGCATTGAATCGCAAACCCCCTGTATATCAATTCTGTAAAATCTTACGCCGTGGTATGCTTTGATTTCGCGCGCAGTCGAATCGATCGTAATCATCTGAAAGGTATCGGCACGGATATACAGGGTATCTCCCTGCGAATATTCCAAACATTTTGCGCTGTCGGTAGCAAAAGCGAACTCTGTTCTTTCGTCATAATATCCGTAATGTCCGGTCAGGATCACTTTGTCTAACGTGTCATGCAGGAAAATATTCCCGAAGGCTTCTCCCAAACCAATACTGCGGTCATAGTTGATGGTATCGCCGATTAATATCCTGTTTCCGGAGACAACCTGTGACCGGTCGAGCAAAAGCGACGTTTCAGCTTCCGTATTATACCATCCATTCGATGTGTAAATGGTAGAGCTGTCGGACTCAATCACCGACGGACTTACTATGGTGGCAATCTTTGTTTCGGTATGATAATACAATGTGTCCGAATGTAATACGAATTTTGGATTATCCAGCTGTACATTGTCATTAAAAATCGCAATTTTCGTGCCGGGAGAATATTGGCCATACAAAGAAGAAAGTTCGTTCTCCGCATCGATAATCATCCCTCCCTCAAAGTAATATCCGACATCGTCGATCCGGTCATAGTTCAGGCTGTCGGTGAAAAGTGTGACAATAGACGAATCGGACTGAATACTTTCCATCCTTACATTGTGCCGGATTTGGGCTAACCGGGTATTTCCGTCATAAAAAAGATATTCGCCGAAGACAAACAATGTATCGCCCTGTTCCATCCTGACGGCGCCGAATGCTTCAAGGGAACTGGTTGCCTCAAAGAAGTAAGCGCTGTCGCAATACATGAATGTGCTGTCGTGCCGGAACACGACATTGCCTGTCAACACCTTTCTGTCCGCATCTATTTCCTGGTCGTACGATTGCACATCGGTATGTTCCATAAAGACTTTGGTAGTTTGGGCGATGGTATCGGGCGATTGTTGAGAATAGATACTGAACGTAAAAAAAAACAATCCGATAACCGGACAGGTATACTTTACGAATCGTTTCATTTCATTCTCTTAGCCAGCCTGGATATTGAAAATCGCAATTCCGCCAACCCTCGGCAATTCGGACGTAGATTGTTTTCTGTTTCCTTGCTACCCAGTCCCGCAATAATTCTTCTCTTTTCCGGTCTTCCACCATAGTTTTTAACGCCTGGTAATCATCGGCCAGGTTTGCCCGATGACTTGGTGTTCTTGCTTTCAGTTTGACGATGGCGACGACTTCCTTTTGCCGTTCCGTCATCATAATGAAAGGTCCGGATATTTGTCCAACCTGCAGGCTATCTACCACTTTAGCTATTTCAGGCGGCAGTTCCTGCATTTCATATTTAGGCGTCCCGTAATTATTGCCTTCATAATTTTGATTCACCATCAATCCTTTGTTATTCTTGGTCTCTTTATCGAAAGAGAGATAAGTGGCAGCTTCTTCGAAAGTCAGTTTATCAGCTAAAATATCCGTATAAAGCGTATCCATACGGGCCATTGCTTCACTTAATTCTTTTTCTGACACACGTGGACGCAGGAGGATATGGCGGACATTGATCCGGTCTCCGCGTTTTTCAATCAACTGGAGGATATGAAATCCATATTCTGTTTCAACAATATTTGATACTCTTCTCGGATCGGTCAGGTTATAGGCCACATTGGCAAATTCGGGTACTAATTGTCCCTTGCCCATCATGCCCAAATCTCCTCCGCGCATAGCTGTAGCCAGATCTTCCGAATACCGGCGCGCCAGGTATGAAAATTCCATGTCCCCATTATGAACCATATCGGTATATTCTCTTAGCCGCGCTTTTATTCCATCTGTTTCTTCCAAAGGGATTACCGGTTCGAACATGACAATCTGTACTTCGACAGTGGTCGGCATCACAGGCAAACTGTCAGGTGAAATATTCTGGAAATAGCGACGCACTTCTGCCGGCGTCAATTTGATGTCTCCGACTAAGTGTCGTTGCATTTGTTTCACCGTTTCCTGTTCACGTACCATCGTTCTTTGTTCTTCTCTTATTTGTGACAGTTTTTTGTTCCAGTATTCCTCCAACTTCTCTCTTGATCCATATTGACTAATCGCACCCTCAACCCATGAATCCACATAACGAATAATCTGTGCTTCATCCACATCTATACTGTCTATCTTTGCCTGATTCAAATACAATTTTTGAATGGCTAATTCTTCTGGGATAATACAATAAGGGTCACCTGTAAAGCGCATCCCTACACCTTGCATATACATTCGCTGGTTTTCCACATCCGAAAGCAGGATGGCTTCATCGCCAACTACCCAAATGATTTCATCGATTACATTAGTCTGTCCCTGTACCGCAATGTTCATACTGCATGCGAACAAAAACAGCATTAAACTTTTCTTAATCATAGTCAATGTTTTATTTTTGATTTGTAAAAAATATCACTTCTCCTTTGAGGATCGCATCCTGATAAAGTTGTTCCTCAAAAGTTTTCAGAAAATCCATTCTCCGTTTATTAATCATCATTTCCCGAATTTCTATGTCGACATATTCGTAAGGCGCTATGTTTCCGGTAAGCAGATATTCGGAGATATTTAGTAAATAACAATAGGAACTATCCGACACTTCCACTGTCCGGTTTGCCCTTAAATATTGAGGTTTATTCGATATCTGAATCGGAATTTTATCTGATATCTCGTCGAAATCAATCCATCGGTCATAAAAGTAATCATAAATCGTAGCATTCTGGATGCTGTATTTCTCAATATTTTCCAAGTCTTCCGGATCTGCTGATTTATACCACTTTTTTACATCCGCCAGTCCCGGCGACTCTGCCGGTATGATTAAAAATAAACCTTTGATCAGATTTTTTTCCAATATAAATCTATGCGTATTTTCTTCGTAATAAGCCAATTTGTCGGTTTCGCGTATTTCTGCCGTTAACCGGCTGCGGATCATATATTCCTGATAACGATGCCGGAGCAGTGAACGTCGGTATTCTTCTACTAACCGGTTGATATCTTCTTCTTCTTTTCCGATATTCCGCTTTGCAACTTCAAAAGTCAAAACGTCCTTAATCCATTTTTCGATATAATTTTCAGCGATCAAAAAGCTATCTGCCGAAGAAAGATTGGACGGAATGATTTTCTCCACTTCACTTCGGTACAACGAATTTCCATGAACCTTCACCAGCACATCATTATCCTTCAATGTAATTTCGGGGCGGCATGCTGAAAAGATACATACAAAAGCAAGGAGCAAAGTGATTATTTGTTTCATTGTTCAATGTTCATCGACTTAACCCTAACAGGGTTTATATTGTCAGTTCAAATAATTCTTTAAATTATTCAATACATTCCAGTTAATTTCTACCTTGTATGTTTCGTTCAATTGTTTAATCCATTCCCGTTCGATTCTTTCCTGTTCTTCAACAGGTTGACTCCACACGCGGTCGCTGCTTACTTCGAATAATAAGATGCCGTCATGGTATTCATTCATCAATTTTCTAAATTCGGGGTTTTTTTCTTCGAGATCTATTCTTTCCAGCGCTGTCACGATCTCGCGAACAAAAAAGAGGAACATCTCGTTCAGGTAATCTTTCGAAAAGGTGTGTCTTGACATAGGTTTCAGTCTCACATACTCGGCAAATTCAAATTGCGGATGCTCTGAGCCATTTAAATACATTAATGGTTTCGTCATCGTGCTTGTACGCTCATAAAATGCTGTATCTGTCGGAAAATAGTCATCACACAGTTTTAGTAGTTCATTGTAAGCTTCCTGATTGAGGGTAAAACCCAACTTTTCCTTTTGACGTTCATCATAAGAATAGCTTAATTCATGATTCCATTCTCCCTGTCTCATTGTCAAATAAAGTGATTGCGCCATTTCAAAAAACGAGGGGTATCCTTTTTTATCCAACAGTTTAATAATATGAAACCCGAAACGTGTTTGAACAGGTTCAGAGACGTCTCCGATGTTTTCTAACGAGAAGGCGGCTTGTTCGAAAGGTAAAACCATGCTTCCTAAACCGAAATACGGTAATATCCCGTCTATGTCCCTTGTGTTTTCATCGGCAGAATAGAATCTCGCTAATTCTCCGAAATCTTCGCCTTCCTGGATTTTTGCATACACCTCGTTCGCTATTTCCAACAATGTTTCATCATCTTTCGGCGCATATTCAGGGGCTTGAATCAAGATATGTGCTACTTGTACATTGCCGGGATCTATCGTTCTTTTTTTCAAATGAATGATATGAAAGCCTAATGGCGTACGAATGGGCGCTGAAATTTCTCCCTCCGATAGAGAAAAAGCAACATCTTCAAATACCTTGAATGCTTGTAACGGATACATATACTCTATTTCTTCATAGAATGCTTCCGAATTTTCATCTGCTTCTAATGCCTGTCCAAGCGTTGTAAAATCTTCGCCTGCAACGATTCGTTTGTATATTGCATTGGCTTTATTAAAAACTTCGAGTGTGTCTTTTGGCAGTGATTTTTCCGGTAAAAGAAACAGAATATGGCTCAAAGACAGCATCTCTTTTGCCCGTTCATATACTTTGCGCATGGCTTGCTCCTCTCCATCTTTATCGGATAGATAGCCAGACATCAATTGAGCGCGGTAGCTCGCCAACTCTTCCTGAAAACGAAGCGACTCCTGAATACGCAATGCGCGGGCTTCGGCTACTTTTAACTTGAAATTCTTAAATAACTCGACATAGTTTTCCAACGACTTCTTATCCAAAAGGTTTACCTCGCTATCTTTTTGGGCAAGAAAAAGAAATTCCGAAAGAGGAACTTCTACATCTGCCACAGTCATTACTGTAGGATCTTCATGCTGTTGAGCATAAGCGAAATAAAAATTTAATCCTACTATCAATACAAAAATTTTCCTCATTGTTTTATTTTTTACACGATTCTATTAGAACTATATGATATAACGATTTTCCGTTCTTTTTATTTTATTTTTTATAAACAGTTTCTAATTGGCCAGTTCGGACAGGAATTTTACACGTATCAACCGGATCTCTTCCTCCGTATAATCGCTGCCAAGTTCTGTAATGGCTGTTTCCAGGTCATCCGTTTCAGATTCCTTAAAATAGTCATAAATATCCTGGATATGATCTTCATCCATTGCTTCATTGATGAAATAGTCAATATTAATACGCGTTCCGGAATATACGATAGCTTCGATTTCGTCTAACAGTTCATTAAAATCCAATCCCTTTGCTGTCGATATGTCATCTAATGCCACTTTACGGTCAATGCTTTGAACGATCCATACTTTCAGTTTTGATTTATTGGCAACCGTACGTACACGTAAGTCTTCCGGCCGCTCTATTTCATTTTCTTCTACATATTTTTTAATGATGGCTACAAATTCCGACCCGTATCGTTTCGCTTTACCGGCGCCAACGCCCGGAATATTTTGCAACTCCTCCAACGTAACCGGATAGGTGGTTGCCATGGCTTCCAATGACGGATCCTGAAAAATCACAAAAGGAGGAACATCCAGATGTTTCGATAATTTCTTTCGAAGGTCTTTCATGATAGAAAAAAGAGCAGGATCGACTGCGCATGACCCCCCGCTACGCACAGGATTATCGTTGTTTTCGTCGTCTTCAAATTCATTATCTTCCACGATTTTAAAAGAAACGGGATTTTTCGTAAATTCCCGCCCTTGTGGAGTAATCTTCAGTAATCCATAATTTTCAATATCTTTGGCTAAATAACCGGCAATCAATGCTTGACGGATGACTGCATTCCAAACTTTCTCATTTTCATCCTGACCGGCACCGAACAGTTCCAGTTCATTATGTTTATAAACGTGGTGTTCGGCGGTATCGACTCCCATCAATAAATTGACTATATATTCGGCTTTATATCTTTCCTTGAGTATATCTATTGCTTCCAACACCGTAAGTAATAATTCTTTGGATTCAATCATTTTTTTAGGTTTCAAACAATTGTCACAATTGGTGCAATTATCTTCCATATACGTTTCTCCAAAATAATGTAATAACACTTTCCTTCGGCATACTGCCGTTTCGGCATAGGCAGCCGTCTCAAGCAACAGTTGTTTACCAATATCCTGTTCGGCAAGGGGTTTTCCCTGCAAAAATTTTTCTAATTTCTGCAAATCTTTATTCGCATAGAACGCAATACACTGTCCTTCGCCTCCATCGCGTCCTGATCTGCCTGTCTCCTGGTAATATCCCTCCAAACTTTTAGGTATATCATAGTGAATGACATAGCGAACATCCGGTTTATCAATTCCCATGCCAAATGCAATAGTAGCCACAATGACATCGGTCTCTTCCATCAGGAAAGCATCCTGATTGTCCGAACGTTTATCCGACTCCATGCCGGCGTGATAAGCCAAAGCTTTAATGCCATTGGCACGCAGGATTTCGGCAAATTCTTCGACTCGTTTGCGGCTCAGGCAATAAATAATACCTGATTTGCCTTCATTGTTCCTGATATATTTGATGATTTCACGATCAATATCATTGCCTTTGGGGCGGACTTCATAATACAAATTCGATCGATTAAAGGATGATTTAAAAACAGAGGCTTCGATCATTCCCAGGTTTTTCTGAATATCGTGCTGAACTTTAGGTGTTGCAGTAGCAGTGAGGGCGATGAGAGGGCGAGATCCTATTTCATTGATAATAGGTCGTATGCGGCGGTATTCCGGTCTGAAATCATGTCCCCATTCCGAAATACAGTGGGCTTCGTCGACGGCATAAAATGAAATCGTCACATGCCGGAGAAACTCTATGTTTTCACTCTTCGTCAACGATTCGGGCGCTACGTACAATAATTTCGTCCGTCCCGACAAAATATCTTTTTTTACGTGATCAATGGCCGCCCTGTTCAGCGATGAGTTGATAAAATGCGCCACGCCATCTTCTTCACTGAAATTGCGCATGGCGTCTACCTGATTTTTCATCAATGAGATCAAGGGTGAAATGACTAATGCAGTTCCCGGCATTAACAGGGAAGGAAGTTGGTAACAGAGAGATTTGCCTCCCCCTGTAGGCATTAATACAAATGTGTCTTTTCCTTTCAGAACATTTTCAATGATTGTTTTCTGATTTCCTTTGAACTTGTCAAATCCAAAATGAAATTTCAAGGCTTCAGTGACGTTAGGTATGTCCTGTTTTTCAATAACGTCCTTTGTGTTTTGTTGGGTTAAATCATCCGTTTTGTTCTTTTTAGCCATAACGACATTTTTTAATAACTATGCAATTTGTAAACGGTTCAGATCAGTTCTCTCAAATTTCTCTCTTGCATAATCCAATGTAACAAATAACGTTCGTGTATTTCCGGACGGCATCTGATACATGGCATCCATCATAATCGCTTCCACAATTGAGCGCAACCCGCGGGCGCCCAATTTGAATTCAATCGCTTTATCCACTACATACTCATATACATCTTCGTCAAAGGTAAGCTTTATTTGATCCATATCAAATAATTTGACGTATTGTTTGATGATTGAGTTTTTCGGTTCCGTCAGGATCCGGCAGAGCGCTTCGCGATCCAATGGCTCCAGATAGGTCAGGATAGGCAAACGCCCGATAATCTCAGGTATCAAACCAAATGATTTTAAATCTACCGGCGTAATATATTGCAACAAATTATCCCTGTCAATAATGGCAGAATCCTGACTGGCTGTAAAACCTACCACACGGGTATTGAGCCGTTGGGCTATTTTCTTCTCAATTCCGTCGAAGGCTCCGCCACAAATAAACAGGATATTTTGTGTATCAACAGCGATCATGCGTTGTTCGGGATGTTTACGTCCTCCCTGGGGAGGGACATTGACAATCGCGCCTTCTAACAGTTTCAATAATCCCTGCTGTACGCCTTCCCCGCTCACATCGCGGGTAATCGAAGGATTATCGCTTTTGCGGGCGATCTTGTCAATCTCGTCAATGAATACAATCCCTCGCTGGGCGGCTTCTACATTATAATCGGCTGCCTGCAAAAGGCGGGTCAGAATGCTTTCGATGTCTTCGCCGACGTAACCGGCTTCGGTCAATACCGTGGCGTCAACCATACTGAAAGGCACGTGCAGTTTTTTGGCGATTGTACGAGCCAGCAATGTTTTTCCCGTTCCTGTAGCGCCTACCATGATGATATTCGATTTCTCAATCTCCACATCATCGGAGGTCACTTTCTGTACGAGCCGTTTATAGTGGTTGTAGACCGAAACGGATAAAAACCGTTTCGCTTCCTCCTGACCGATCACGTACTGGTCTAAAAATGCCTTGATTTCTTTTGGTTTCGGAAGTTCTTTGTCATTCAGCCGAAAGCTGCCTTTTTGTTGCGGCATACTTTCCTGCACAATGTCATAAGCCTGTCGTGCGCACTCATCACAGATAGCGCCGGTCATACCTGTAATCAATAAATTTACGCCCCGCCGGTTTTTCCCACAAAACGTACACGAATCACCTGCTGCTTTTGCCATACATTAATATATATATTATTTCCGAATCATTACTTCATCAATCATTCCATATTCAACCGCTTCGGTAGCGCTCATCCAGTAATCGCGATCACTGTCTTTCTCTATTTGCTCATAAGGCTTTCCCGAATGTTCGGATATTATCCGATAAAGTTCTTCTTTTATTTTGATGACCTGACGAACCGTAATCTCCATATCGGATGCCTGTCCCTGCATCCCGCCCAATGGTTGATGCATCATGACACGGGAATGTTTCAGTCCGAAACGCTTTCCTTTGGTTCCTGCCACCAATAACACGGACGCCATCGAAGCGGCAATACCCGTACAAATCGTCGATATCCTGCAACCGATAAACTGCATGGTATCGTAGATTCCCAGACCGGCATACACAGTTCCGCCGGGAGAGTTGATGTAGATGGAGATATCCTTGCCCGGATCGCTCGAATCCAGATATAATAATTGAGCCTGTATCACATTGGCCGTATAATCATCAATCTGGGTCCCCAGAAAAATGATGCGATCCATCATCAACCGTGAAAATACATCCATCTGCGCTACATTTAACTGACGCTCTTCAATAATTGTCGGCGAAATATAGCTGCTTGTAATATTCATATAGCTCTCTAATGCCAGACTATTCAATCCTGCATGCTTTGTTGCATATTTCTTAAAATCACTCATAATTCTTATTTATAATTTTTTAAAACATTAAAAAGAATACTCTCCTTCTAACGGGAAAACAAAGTTATAAATAAATTTCCGAAAGAAACAAATTATTTATATGCTGTTTTGTTTTTTTGAGAGAAAATCTTTCTTTTTAACACTTTGAACCTTGAACTGTTTTAGGTGAACAGTTTTTCAAACTCTTCCTGCGTGACTTCTTTTGTTTCAACTTTCACCTGTTCATTCACCCATGTTGCTAATTTTTCGTCGGTAGCACGGGTAATAATTCCCCGGAGCGATTCTTCGTTTTTTAACATATTGTCGGTGTATTTAGCTAACAGATCGTCCGGTACAGATAACATGCCATATTGGGCAAATTGTGCTTTGACCGTATTTTTAGCCACTTCTTCTATTTCACTGTCTTCAATTTTCAGTTCATAATCCTTGATGATATGTTCTTTTGTCAACTGATAAATAATATCTTCCACTATTTTCGGATAATCTTCTTCTACTTTCTCCGGTGTCGTTTCATTGTTAGATGCCAGGAGCCATCGTTTCAGTATATCATCGGCTAATTTCACATCTCCCGCTTTTTTGATAAGCAGTTTACGTACATCAATCATGAATTTGTATTCACATTGCGGCTTATATTGCTCTGCCAATATGTCTTTGACTTTCTCCCTGAATGCTTCTTCCGTTTCGACCACATTTTCTCCCAGCACTTTATCAAATAATTCTTTATTCAATTCAGCTGTTTTATATCGGGTAATTTCTTTGATTTCAAATTGAAAATCGGCGGTAATCTCACGCGCGACTTCTTTGTCCACTTTCAAAAAGGCGGCGATCTCAGCCTCTACGTTTTTGTATGCTTTTTTCGGATTAAACCTGACGGTACTGTTCAGTTTGGCGCCTAAAAATTTGGTTTGCTCCCGCTTTCCTTTGATATACTTAGGCATCAGGAGTGCATCTTCTACGACAATACCTCCTTCTTTGGGATTCCCATCTTCTAATTCTGTTACAACTCCTTTTACCATGTCATCCTCTTCAACGGCTTCCACCTGATCGTACGATCCGAAATTTTTGCAATAGGCTTCGAGTTGTTGATTGATCATCTCATCGTTCACTGTGACTATATACCGCGTCAATCTGTCCCGTTTATTTAATTTCAATACGATGACAGGCGCTATCGCCAGGTCAAAATAAAATTCAAAATCTTCCTGTACATCAAAATCAATCAATTGTTGTTCTGCTTCATTAGGCAACGGATTTCCTAATATCTGAATGTCATTTTCCTTAATAAAATTCATCAAATGCTCTGATACAAGTTTATTCACTTCATCAGCCAAAACATGCTTCCCATACATTTTTTTAATTAAACCTATCGGAACCATACCTGTCCGGAATCCGGGCATATTCGCTTTACGACGATATTGACGCAGAATCTTTTCTACCTGCTCTTCGTAATCTTTCTTTTCAATTTCCATTTTAACAATACCGCTTACGGTATTATTGTTTACAAATGAGATGTTCATATTGAGTGAGTTATGTTTAATAATCGAATTTTTCCGAAATTGTAGCCTGCAAAAATAGGTTTATAATTTTAATCTCGCAAATATAAAGCAAAGGATTATGAAGAAAAATATGTATTTTTTTAAAAAAAAAGGTTGTTTATTGAGATTTTATCCATTTCTTTGCATCCTGAAAGGAGTAATATACCTTGAACGTGCTTAACATTGTCTTTTATTTCTTCACGATAGACTGCTGAATTATCTTGCATTGTTACGAACTTCCAGTTTTTCCTGCTTTCAAAGAGTAACAATTTATTTTTTATTTTTTTATGAACATTTACATTGGAAATTTAAATTATCGTGTTAAAGAAGAGAATTTAAGACATGTGTTGGAAGAATACGGATCAGTTGATTCCGTAAAAGTAATTAAGGATCGTGACACCGGTCATTCAAAAGGTTACGCTTTTGCGGAAATGCCGGATGATGACGAAGCCCGGACCTTGATCGAAGGATTAAATGGAACTGAATTTCAAGGACGCCAGTTGGTTGTCAAAGAAGCATTGCCTAAAAGGTAATTTTGTTTAACCTTTAAAATTATTTGGGGCTGTCTTAAAAGTTTTTTACCACAAAGAACACCAGGAAACCACAAAGTTCACTAATTATTTTTTAAGTCTTTGTGTGTCTTGTAAAAAATCTTTGTGCCTTTTGTGGTATACGGTTTTAGACTTTTGAGACAGTCCCTGTTTTTGTTTGTAACACCAGACTTGTATGAAAGGAATCTATGCCAACCGGTCTCCGCTGTATCAAACAGGCGTGTTAGTTGCCATGATGCTGACTGGATTAGCGCTCAGCACAATCATTATGGTTTTTATTGTGTTTTTGATAAGTATGACATCCGGAAAATCAGAAGTGGACTTATTGGATCATTCGGTTGGACTTTTGCAGTTTACCCAATTTGTTTCAGCTATTCTCATATTCTTGTTGCCTGCATTATTTACGGCATGGCTATGCAGCGAACACCCCAAAGACTTTTTAAATATACGGGCTTATCCCGATTCCCGGCTGTTAATTATTATTTGTATAACGACACTTCTGCTTTCTCCGACCGTTTCTTTGACCGGGTATTTCAATGCCAGGATTCAACTGCCATCATCTATGGAAGCAATCGAAGCATGGATGAAATCGTCCGAAGATCGAGCTTATTCGCTGATTCAGCAAATGATAGCAGCAAAAGGCGTCTTCATGTTTATCCTCAATTTGATTGTCATTGCCGTTGCAGCAGGCGTAACGGAAGAATTTCTTTTCAGAGGCGCTTTACTGCCTGTCATTCAGCGGAAAATACAGAATCATCACCTTGCTGTCTGGATGGTAGCCGCAATATTCAGCGCGATCCATTTTCAGTTTTATGGATTTATTCCGCGTATGATTCTGGGAGCTTACCTGGGTTATCTGGTGTACTGGACAAAAAATATCTGGGTTCCCGTTTTTGCCCATTTTTTTCATAATGCCGTCGCTTTCATTGGCATGTCTGATGCTTCACTGAAAGACCATGCATTCTTCTCCGACGATATTGCCCCGGAAGACATCAGGTGGCTATCTATCACGGCAGGGATCTGTCTGGTATTGTTTTTTGTGCTACTGAGGTTGTTTTTCGGCTCGAAATCCGGAAAGCATTTGCCGAAATACGATTAAGGGCGCTTCTAAAAACCCCTTAAGTCAGGATGCAATGACGGCAGTGTAATAAACCGGAGTTTGAGGAGCGCCATAACCATTTCTTCGGTTTTAAAGGCTTTTTCTCCGCAATTCAAAATCACGTCCTAAATATTTTTCGCGGACGATTTCGTTGGCAGCTAATTCTTCGGCAGTTCCCTGAAATAAAACTTTCCCTTCAAACAGCAGGTAAGCCCGGTCTGTGATACTCAATGTCTCATGCACATTATGATCCGTTATCAGGATACCGATATTTTTATGCTTCAATTGTGCCACAATTGTCTGGATATCCTGAACAGCGATCGGGTCGATGCCCGCAAAAGGCTCATCCAGCATGATAAACCTGGGATCAATCGCCAGACAACGGGCAATCTCCGTTCGTCGCCGTTCGCCTCCCGATAAACGGTCGCCTAAATTTTTCCGCACTTTTTGCAGCCCCAATTCACTAATCAAACTTTCCAATTTCTCTTTTTGCGCTTCGGGCGTCTTGTCGGTCATTTCCAATACTGCACGAAGATTATCTTCCACCGTCATTTTACGGAAAACAGACGCCTCCTGCGCCAAATAACCAATCCCTTTCCTTGCACGTTGATATACAGGGTAATTGGTGATATCAATATCATCTAAAAAGATCTTTCCTTCGTTCGGAGTCACCAATCCGACAGTCATATAAAACGTTGTCGTTTTTCCGGCGCCATTCGGTCCGAGTAAACCTACGATTTCGCCTTGTTGCACCTGAATAGAAACATGATTTACCACAGTACGCGCGCGGTATTTTTTGACCAAATCTGTTGTCTTTAGAATCATTTGTTGTTCGTCTGCCATTATATCAATATTTCCTGCAAAGAAACAAAAAAAACATTTAAATCTTCAATTCGCAATTCGTAATTTATTTATGCTTACCTTTGTCCCAAATTAGAAAGAATGATGTATGACTAAAGCGTTGCATCAATTAGGAGAATACGTATTGCTGATGGGGAAAAGCCTGACTGTTCCGACGCGATGGAGTATGTTCTTTAAGCAGTTGATCAGGGAAATATACAAATTAGGAGTTGACTCCATCTGGATTGTCGTCATTATTTCCATTTTTATAGGGACGGTAATCGCTCTCCAGATCGCGTTAAATATCACTTCGCCCCTGATCCCTAAATTTACCATAGGATTTGCTACCCGTGAGATTATCCTGCTCGAATTTTCATCATCTATCATGTGTCTGATTTTAGCTGGCAAGGTAGGGAGTAATATTGTATCCGAAATAGGCACCATGCGGGTGACCGAACAGATTGACGCCCTCGAAATCATGGGTGTTAATTCGGCCAATTTCCTGATTATGCCCAAAATAGTCGGTTTGATGATTTTTATTCCGGTCTTGGTTTTTTACAGTATGACAACAGGTCTTCTCGGAGGAGTCGCTGCCAGTTATATGGGAGTTGGCATGACGCCTGCTTCTTTTGAATTTGGGCTACAATACTATTTCAACTCGTTTTATATAACGTATTCGGTCATCAAATCCGTCTTTTATGCCTTTCTGATTGCCTCGATTGCTTCTTATTGCGGCTACAATGTGAAAGGAGGTTCATTGGAAGTAGGAAAGGCAAGTACGAATGCTGTCGTAACAAGCAGTGTGATGATCCTGATGTCCGATGTTGTCCTGACCCATATAATGTTAATGTAAGATGATAGAAGTCAGAAATTTAACCAAGTCTTTCGACGGGCGTACGGTCTTACACGGTATCCATGCCGATTTTGAAGCCGGCAAGACGAACCTGATCATTGGTCGAAGCGGTTCGGGCAAAACGGTCATGTTGAAAGGTATCATCGGATTGATTCGTCCTGACACCGGCGAAGTGTTTTACGACGGGCGCGACATCCTGAAAATGGGAAAAACAGAGATCAACCACCTGCGCCGCGAGATGGGCGTGATGTTTCAAGGCGCTGCATTGTTCGACAGTATGACTGTGTTGGAAAACGTGATGTTTCCTTTAGATATGTTTTCAAACAATACAACAAAGGAAAGGCTGGCTCGTGCGCTTTTTTGTTTAGAGCGGGTCAATCTGACTGAGGCACAAGACTTATATCCTTCCGAAATAAGTGGTGGAATGATGAAACGTGCAGCCATTGCACGCGCCATTGCATTACAACCCAAGTATTTATTATGCGACGAACCCAATTCCGGTCTTGACCCCAAAACAGCGCTTGTCATTGATGAACTGATTCATGGCATCACGACAGAATACAATATGACGACCATCGTGAATACACACGATATGAATTCGGTGATGAATATTGGTGAAAGTATTATTTTTATCAAAGAAGGAGTGAAGGAATGGACTGGAACAAAAAAACAGGTGATTTCGTCTGGCAATTCCGCCCTTGAAGATTTTCTTTTTGCCTCCGACCTTATCCGTAAAGCAAGCGAATTGCAGGAACAGCATTCCGGAGAATCGTCCACGAATTTATTTTAAAAAAATCCTTTTTCCTTAGGGTTTTTGTATATTTGTCAGTCCAAATATCTATATGAAACGATATATTATTCAATGATTAAAAAACGAGAATTATGAGAACGATTATTACTTTATGCTTTGTCTTTTCAGTTTATGTAGTTGGGTGGGCGCAACAAATTGATTCTCCAAACAGAGATATTACACTGAAAGTGTTAGACAAAAAGGGGCGTCCGGTAAGGAATATTTTAGCATTATCTATCCACACAGGCAAAGCAGGCATTACCGACCGTTCAGGAATATATGTTTTCGAAGATATAGCCGATGACGACACCCTGTCTTTGCAGATCAAGCGGAATGGTTATGTTATTATTCCTGTGGCAGGGATGGATTCCATTGTGGTGAATGCTGTTTCGTCCAAATTATATTCCTATTTTGATCATAACGGACATAACACGACCGTGCAGATTGATCTGTTAGCACCAAATCCCAACGTTGTGCTTGACGTACAGGAAATATTGAGACAACAGGCATACGGTTCGCTGTCTGAATTGTTGAGGGGACGTGTGTCGGGGATTAATGTTTCTTTTGCGGGTAGCAACGATGCGAATCTGATGAATACAAGCGCCGTAGTGAGAGGTCCAAATTCAATCACAGGGAGCAGCGAACCGTTGGTCGTATTAGACGGGATTGAATTGGGAACGCTTGCTACAGCCAACTTAATGGTGAATATATATAGCGTTAAAACGATTGAGGTACAGAAAAATGCATCGGGCTGGGGCGTTCGCGGATCGAATGGAGTGATTTTGATCACTTCGATGTAAGTCATAGTGTTACGTTAACTTATATTGGGCGCATCATCATTGCGAATTGTAAGTCGCCTGATTGCTTTACAGGCATGTTTTTTTGTTGAATAAAAAAAGTCAGGAAAGTAGATAAGTTCTTTCCCGACTTTGTTACGAAAATCCTGCACCCTTTCTCCCCTTTCTTTTAAAGAGATGTCGGGGTGAGGTGAATTACATATAATCCGGGTCTTGTGTTATAACACCCCCTTGAAGGTCTATTTGAGCTTGTGGTACAGGCCAGTACCTTCTTCTTTCGCTATATGAAGTTCCTCTCATGAAAACCCTGAATTCGGAATCATTTGCGATATAGTCATTCAGCACCGATACGTCATAAGGTCTGCCATCAGCTGCCGGAGGTCCAAACTGACCCCAGCGACGCAGGTCGAAGAAGCGTTGTCCTTCGGTGGCAAACTCAAGACGTATTTCCATCCTGACCGCATCACGTGCATTGGCCTGTGACGAAAACGCAGCATGACCGGCAGGATAAGGTTCAACTCTGTAAGTGCCGGCAGGACTGCTCCAATCTACAGTAGCGTCTGCAGGAAGCGCACCTGTTAAGGTGAAATTGGTGACAGTACACAATCCCATGACCGGGTTACTGTTTTTGGCGCGTTCACGTATCATATTGACCAATTCGCGCGCTTTTTCCAGTTCGCCAGCTTCAACATAACATTCAGCTCTCCACAGAAGAACATGCGCGTAGCGATGATACCTGAAGTTCCGGTCATTATTGGTTTTACCGCCATTGATCCGGCTGTTGTATTGTTCCATTTGCATGAATTTAGTGGTCATCCAGGGTCCGCCGTTGGCTTGTTCCCTGATGTAAGCCTGACCACCCATAATACCCCATCCTATGAAGTCGACGCCACGACGCGAAACCGTCCAGTCTAAGCGCAGGTCAACCGGTACTTCCCAAGGATTCCTCATAATATCGGGATGAGGAACAGGACTCCAGGCTATGATATTATCCGGGTCATTATCATTCATAAGCCCGCGCGGATAAGTACCATTGCTCGTAATACCCATATCATGAGGGAAATTAGGTCTTGCTTTGGGGTCCAGGAACGGTAATCCCTGGTCGTTCACCTGAAACGCATCGACTAAACTTTGGGTGGGTTGATAAAATGCCCATCCGCCTAAAGCTGCAGGACCGGCATTGAACTGGATTGCAACCACCAGGCGCATACCGGATTGACCACTTGCTGCGGTAGTACACTGCAGTTCAAAGATGGATTCCTCGTTGTTTTCCATGCCTTCGTCATAATTATCCCAAAAATTATTCATTAATCTGAATCTCCCACTATTAATCACCTGATCCAGTAACGGCGCTGCAGCGCCATAGTCACCTTGATACAGTTTTACCTGCGCCAGGAGAGTAATGGCGGCAAATTTGGTGACACGTCCCGGTTCGCCCGGAAATGATTCGGGTAAATTGTTAATGGCGAAATTAAGATCTGCTTCGATTTCAGTCCATGCCGGACCTGTATTCGGTATTTCATCAGCTGATTTCCCGTCCTGTTCGTCGGGGGTCTTGATATAAGGAATATTTTTGAATATCCTGTTTGCTGCAAAGTGAAACCATGCCCTCAGGTATTTGGTTTCGGCTTCGATTTGGGTGGCGCGCGCCGCAGCAATCGGCGTAGAGCCTTCCTGGGCTGCTTTCAGGAATATCAGGGTGTTGTTGCACCGTGAAACGCCGTTATAGCAGTCGCGCCATCTTTGCTGCATATAATCGTTGTCAACCAGACATTCATATCTTTCCACCTGATTAAAGGGGGCCTGGTCGCCGGCAGTAGTCCCTTTGTAGCAATCGTCTGCAGCACAACTTGCATAGACCCAGTCGGTACCCATAGCCGAACCGAAGATTTCGCCTCTTGTCAGGTGTGCATAAGCGCCTACCAGAAGTCCTTCAACGCCGATATCACCCTCTAATTGAGAACCTGCAAGCGCAGCAGGAGGCTCTTTGAGCAGGAAATCTTCGCCACACGAGGAGTATGTTACCATACATCCTGCAATCAATACAATCTGTAGTATAAAAGAAAAAATCTTTTTCATATGTTATATTTTTTTCAGTTATTAATTTATAATCCTAAAGTAATACCAACCATAATCTGTCGTGGCGTAGGCCATTGCCCCTGGTCGATACCATAATTTCGTGCGTTGTTTCTGTCTGTTGCGGAATTGGTTTCAGGATCCAGACCCGAATATTTGGTAAGCGTAAACAAATTGGTTATCTGTGCATACACACGCATTGTAGAAATGATCGGCGTATTAAACAGTTTGCCCAAGTTATAACCCACTTGCAAGTTACGCAAGCGCAGATAGGAAGCGTCTTCAATAAATACGGTAGAAGGATTCTGGTTTTCAGGGACGTTGGTTTCCGCTCTGGCTATCGTTGCTTCTCCTACCAGATAAGGGCTTCCCCATGATTTATACAGGCTCTCCCAACTTCTTCCTCCGATAAACTGGTTGTAATCAAGCCACCGGCGCACATAATTCACGACCTTGTTGCCATAACTTCCGTAGAATTGACCATTCAAATCGAATCCTTTGTATTCGAGATTGAAATTCAAGCCACCGACAAAATCGGGATGAGGAGAACCGAGGTATGTACGATCGTCTACAGTGATTCTTCCATCAGGCACGCCATCCGGACCACTGATATCCTTGAATTTATAACGTCCGACGGCATTATATGTCCCATAGGTAGCATGAGCGTCGACTTCTGCCTGGTTTTGGAATATACCGTCAACAATATATCCGAAAAACTCTGGAAAAGCATGACCTACCTCAGAACGTGTATATACCTGCTGACGAAATCCACCGCCTTCAAGGTATCTGTCGTTACCCAATGAAACGATTTCGTTTTTATAGCGCGATATATTCATATTGAGCTGGTACGTTAATTCACGGTTTAATGCCGTTCCCCTGTAACCTAAATCCAGGTCGAAACCTGTATTTTTCATTTCCCCGACATTCACCGAAGGAGTTGTTACACGTCCGAATACCATGGGAATAGCTTGCGGATAAAGCATATCGGTGGTACGGCGTTGCCATACGTCGAAAGTAAGGTTAAAGCCGCCGAGAAATGCTGCATCAATCCCCACATTGGTGGTACGTGTTGCTTCCCATTTCACATCTGCAACGCCCATCAGGTCCTGTCTGAACCCAATCGTTCCCTGCTGTCCGTTCGCTCCGTTCAACCCGTAAATCGAACCCTGCGTATCATTCAACTGGAATATGTAGGTGGAGTAACTGTTATAGTTATCCATCTGGTCGTTACCTGTTAAACCATAACCTGCACGAAGTTTCAGGTTATCCAGCCAACTGCGTGTGGGAGCCATAAATGATTCTCTCGAAATGACCCATCCTGCAGAAAATGCAGGGAATACGCCGTAGCGGTTGCCGGCTGCGAAACGGGACGAACCGTCGCGCCTTATAACGCCTTCGAATAAATATTTACTGTCGAACACATAATTGACCCTTCCGAAGATGGAAAACAGCGCCCATGACCTTTTGGCGCTACTGTTCTGCTGACCGTCGATACCGCTGCTCAGTTCCATATAATCTGCATTCCTGATTAAATAGTTATTGCGCTGGGCTGCCATTTCATAATAATCATTATTGATGGCTTCCAAACCTGCCATAACCGTAAAATCGTGTATATCAATTCGTTTCTTGTATTCAAGGATATTGCTCCAGTTCCATTGTTTCGTCCATCGGGCAGTCATATATACATAATCCAAAGTAGTTCCTTCGGAATGGGATATATCATAGAATGAGATATTTTTTTCACGATACGTATCGTAGTTCAAACCGGCTTGTGTTCTGAATTGCAGCCCTTCGAAAAGATTCAGATTGGCAAATACGGTACCGGTAAGATTCATCCTTTCACGATGCCTGTCCTTTGAGTCATGCAAAATACCGAGTGGATTTCTCGAATTCCCAAGCGGCCCTGGAGCAGCTCTTGAACCGGCAAAATTTCCACCGACGTCATATACGGGAATAATCGGTTGAACACGGTATGCCCATGAAATAGCCGAGTCTTCCGCATTGTTCGTCAACTGTCCGTATTGATTGGAGAAAGTCGCCGATAAGGTTTGACCAACCGTTAACCATTGGTTGACGTCTGTCCGAATGTTCGACCGGAGATTAAACCTGTCGAAACTGGTATATTCCAATACGCCATTCTGATCCACATAACCGAAGTTGAACGAATAGACGGTTTTGTCGCTGCCACCGGTGACACTGATTGCTGCATCTGTAAATAAAGCATTCCTTTCGATGACGTCAAACCAGTCCGTACCTTCCTTGTTAGCTCTGGTAATCAGGTTAAAGCCCGGATTTGACCATCTATACTGGCTTTCATCAACCTGCCCGATAACACCACGCGCGGGATTGATATAATCGGGTATGGATGGTTCGGCGCCAGTGCCGTATAACTGATGCGAGGGGACATTCCCGTCATTGGTCATCTCCAACCAGATCAGTTGTCCGTATTCCAGGGTATTCAACATCTTGTAATGGTTGGTATGTTGCTGGATTCCCGTTCTGAAGTTAATGGTTACATTTGCCCGTTCATTCCTTTTTCCTTGTTTTGTAGTCACAAGGATCACTCCATTGGCAGCCCTCGTACCGTAAATAGCTTGAGCGGCAGCGTCTTTCAAAACAGTAACGGTTTCGATATCGTTGGGGTTCACCGTTCCTCCCGGTACGCCGTCGACCACCCACAGCGGAGAGGTGTCGTTGATTGTACCCATACCGCGAACGCGCACATTCGGGCTGGATCCGGGCGTATAGGACTGTGTCACCATCAAACCGGGTACGTTCCTGAGCGCTTCACCGGCAGTGACAGCAGGAATTCGTTGAATTTCTTCCATCCTGACTGTTGACACAGCGCCTGTCATTTCGCCTGCCTTACGCGTTCCGTATCCGACAACGATCAGTTCTTCCAGCCCTTGCGTATCTTCCCGCATCTGTACATTGATTGTACGCTGGTTGCCCACCGTGATTTCCTGGGTCATGAAGCCAATATAGGAAAAGACTAAAACGGCCGAAGCAGGTACTTGCTGGATGGAAAATCTACCGTCGATATTGGTCACATCTCCTGTTGTTGTACCTTTCACGGCAACGTTGACCCCGATTAACGGTTCACCGGTTATATCCGTGACTGTGCCGGTTACACCAGTTTGGCTATAAACCATTGTGGTGCAAATCAGTAGCAGAAAAGTAAACAGTGCTTTCATACTTTTCTGCGCATTCATTTGTTTGTTAATAAAAATTTTTCTCATACATTTATTTTATAGTTAAAAAAATAATAGTTTTTTAAAAAAGAAAGGATGGTAAAACATCCTGTCACATGTTCCTGTTACATTTAATGATCATTCCCCATAGGCACATTTTTTTTTAAAATTTAACATCTATTCTATTTTTCATTTCCAGTCGTTGTCAGTTGTCTAATTTAAATCACCGTTTTTTTTAGACAATTTCAATACACGCAGAGTATACGGAGAAAGAGAACCACAGGTTTGAAAAAAATAAAATAAATACTTGTAAACAAAAATTTTAAAAAAATAACTTAAAAAATGTTGCATATTAAAAAAAAAGTGTAATTTTACAGCACTAAAAAGGGTCGTTTTTTTTAGACAATAATAAGTGTATGTTGATGAAATGAAATACAAAAAAAAATGTTTAACGATTTAATTTTTTTTATGCCTATGAGAAAGTAAAAAAGAAGCCTGAATTAAACCGAACAAATAATAGATGGTTCGCTGTCTATATTATTGATTTACAACACAAATTTTAATTAATAAATAAATGTATGAGAAAAATTTTTATTAACAAACAAATGAATGCGCGGAAAAGTATGAAAGCACTGTTTACTTTTCTGCTACTGATTTGCACCACAATGGCTTATAGCTAGACTGGCGCAGTAACCGGTACTGTCACGGATATAACCGGTGAACCGTTAATCGGGGTCAACGTTGCTGTGAAAGGTACAGCAACGGGAGATGTGACCAATATCGACGGTAGATTTTCCATCCAGCAAGTACCTGCTTCGGCCGTTTTAATCTTTTCCTATATCGGCTTCACGACCCAGGAAATCACGGTAGGCAGCCAGCGTACAATCAATGTACAGATGCGGGAAGATACACAAGGGCTGGAAGAACTGATCGTCGTCGGATACGGGACACGTAAAGCAGGCGAGTTAACCGGTTCCGTATCAACAGTAAGAATGGAAGAAATTCAGCGATTGCCGGCTGTCACTGCCGGCGAAGCGTTGAGAAATGTTCCCGGTTTATCGGTGACAATGTCCAACACGCCCGGTTCCGGCACGAACGTACGCGTCCGCGGTATAGGCACGGTCAATAACTCCCAACCGCTGTGGGTAGTAGACGGAGTTCCCGATGCGTCGGTTAATCCCAATGACATAGAAACCATCACGGTTTTGAAAGATGCTGCATCCCAGGCTATTTACGGTACAAGAGCGGCCAATGGCGTGATCCTGGTTACCACCAAACAGGGAAGAAAGGGTGAGCGTACGAATTTAACCGTTAACTTTAGAACGGGATACCAGTACAACACCAACCATTACAGATTGTTGAATACCGAAGAGTATGGACGGCTGATCTGGCTGGAACAGGCAAATAGCGGCGTCACCTCCGGAGACTTTCAGCATTCCCTGTACGGTACAGGCGATACGCCTTCAATCCCCGATTATATCAATCCCGCGCGCGGCGTTTTTGGGCAGGTGGATGAAAGCCAGTATAAATGGGCGCTTCCAAACGATGGCGGAAATCTGATAACATTAGCCAACAAGGAAGGAACGGACTGGTTTGATGTAATTGAACGGAACGGAAAATTCTTGGATGCAAGCGCCAGTCTAAGTGGAGGCAGCGACAAGACGACTTATGCGTTCACTTTTGGCTATGTCAATCAGGAGGGCACATTGAAATATACCGGATTCGACAGGTTTAGTCTCCGGATGAACCTGCGTTCGGATATTAACCAGTGGGTTACGATCGGAGCTTCCCTATCGGGCCTTATTTCCAATCAAGACGGACAGTTGACCGCTAATTCGGAAGATTCGCCTATTTCGTGGGCATACCGTCAACAACCGATTATCCCGGTCTATGATGTCGGAGGTAATTTTGCAGGCTCAAGAGCCAATGCCGCCGGGCTTGGCAATTCACGCAACCCGCTTGGCATCCTTTATTACCAAAAAGACAATAATCGCCAAAGAGTAAACGTTTCCGGCAATGTATTTGCCAATATTAATATTTTTGAAGGTTTGCAGTTCAGAACGCTGGCAGCTTTGAATTACGGCTTATACAACCAAAAATATATCAGCTTTTACGATATATCCCATGCCGAAGGACTAACTTCCGATTATGTTGAAATGACGCATAATTATACGAAGCAATGGAACTGGACCAATACCCTTGAATACAGGAAACGTATCGGCGTACACGATTTTACGCTGATGGGGAGTACCGAAGCCATTAATAATGATTATTATCAAACCACCGCCCGCCGTGTTGGATATCCGTTGAGAGAGCCTGATTTCATGGATTTGACCACCGGTACCGGAGATCAGACGAATAATAGCACAAGGAGATCATGGTCGCTTTTTTCAGTGTTCGGACGTTTCAATTATGTGTATGACAGTAAATATATGTTTGAGGCTGTGGTTCGTCGCGACGGTTCGTCCCGTTTCGCAGCCGGTAACAGATATGGCGTATTCCCCGCATTTTCAGGAGGTTGGGTTGTTTCAAGGGAAGATTTTATGGCTTCGACACGCAGCTGGCTGGATAATTTAAAACTCCGTGCAGGTTGGGGAATAACGGGTAACGACCAGATGGATAACTACAACAGTTACACTACCTACTCGTTCCAGTACAATAACGAACAGGGTACATATTATCCGATTTCCGGTTCAAACAGCTCTACATCGCTTGGTTACAGGCAAAATGCCCTGGGAAATACAGACGTGAAGTGGGAAACAACAAAGAACATCAATGTGGGTATTGATGTAGCGCTGTCGATGGGATTAACCTTTTCTTTCGACGTCTACAACCGCCGTACAACCGATATGCTTTTTCCCAAGTCCATTCCTGCAACACTGGGAAGGGTAACCGCACCGTCGCTTAATGTGGGGGAAATGCTTAATACGGGTTTCGACCTGGATATTGGCTACAGAGGTTCTGCATTGAACCGTGAATTGCGATACAGCATCAGTCTGAATGTAACGCACTACAAAAATGAAATCATCCGGTTATCGGGAAATGAACTGGAATTTCTTGAAGGGAACGATTTGCGCCAGTCAAGATATACACGTACCGAGAAAGGCAGGGCATTCCCTGAATTTTACGGATACATCGTTGACGGAATTTTCCAAACACAGGCAGAAGTTGACGCACATGCTACATTCGGATCTTATAATGAGGTCGGACGTTATAAATTCAGAGATATCAGTGGCCCGGATGGCGTACCTGATGGAAGAATCACTGCCGACGACCGTACATACATCGGTTCTCCGCACCCCGATTTTGCGGGCGGCATGAATTTTAATGTCGAATACAAGGGTTTCGATCTGAATGGAATGTTTCGTTTCAGCTATGGTAATAAGGTGGTCAATTATGCCCGCAGGTGGCTGGATTATGAGCAGTTTAAGGGAGGAAGAAGCTATGAGAGCCTCTATAAGTCATTCGGAAGCCCCTATTTAGTTGGAGAAGCAACGCTGCCCAAGGCTGAACCCGGCAGAAGCGAAACCCAGCAGTCGTCTACCGTATTTATTGAAGACGCCTCTTTTCTGCGTTTAAGTAACCTGCAATTGGGTTATAACCTTGGCAACTTGTTGAATACGCCGGCTATCTCCTCATTGCGCGTTTATTTACAGATAACCAATTTGTTTACCATCACCCCCTATTCGGGACTTGACCCTGAGACTTCTCAAAACAATGCGGATCGAGGCGCCTGGATTAACTACGGTACAGACCAGGGACAATGGCCGACTCCAAGACAGTTTATGGTCGGTATTACTTTAGGATTATAATTTATAAATGTAAAAAATATAAAATATGAAAAAGATATTTTCTTTAATATTACAGATTGTATTGATAATAGGAAGTGTTGCGATTCAATCGTCATGCAGTGAAGACTTTCTGACAAAACAGCCGCCGGCGTCGCTTGCAGGTGCATCTGTTGAAACTCCGGAAGGCGTTGAGGCTTCCCTGGTTGGCGCTTATGCAAGCACTACGCGTGGCGCTATTTTCGGATCAGTTATGGGTTGCGACTGGGTTTATGCCAGTTGCGCTTCGGATGATTGCTACAAAGGAACTATTCCCGGCGACCAGCCATCGTTTAATCAGGTAGAACAGTATAATGTGCTGACCAACCTTGATTATTTAGCACAAAGATGGCGCGACTGCTATAACGGAGTGTCGCGCTGCAACAGTACGCTGGATTTTTTGAAAACAGTTCAAACCGGCTCTAATCCGGTAGACGCAACCCGTGCTACACAAATCGAAGCAGAAGCCAAATACCTGAGGGCATGGTTTCATTTCGCGGCAAACAGGGTATTCAAAAATATCCCCTATATCAAAACCCAGGATGAGCAGGACGGTAAATGGGGAGATGAAATACCCAATACCGATCAGGGATGGACAGATATGGAAGCCGATCTGACTTTTGCCATTAACAATTTGCCCGAATCATTTCCGGGCGAGCCGGGGCGCGCTACCAAATATGCAGCATTAACACTTATGGCGCAGGCAAAACTGTATCAGGGTAAATATGGAGAAGCTGCTCCGTTATTGGATCAGATAATCAACAGTAACAGATACCAGTTGGTAGATAATTATTACGATAATTACAATGAAGACACTGAAAACAATGCGGAATCCATCTTTGAACTTCAGTGCTCCGCTTCATCGGCAGGTGAAACATCCCTGCGGCTTACCATAGCCGTACAGTTTACGTCCGGTCCGGCAGCTCAGGGAGGATGGGGCTTTTACCAGCCCTCACAGTCGCTTGTCGATGCGTTTATGGTAAACAGTGAAGGATTACCTTATTTAGACGTCAATACCAGACCTCATTTCCCCAATGATATGGGTATTGAAAGCCCGGGGGAATATCCTCGTCCGGGTGACCTGAATCCATGGGAAGTACCAATTGATTTGCGTATGGACTGGACTGTTTCGCGTCGCGGTGTCGACTATCAGGGATGGGGCATCATGGGTGGCGACAACTGGATCAGAGACCAGCCTAACGGAGGTCCGTGGATGACCACTAAATACACTGTTTTCGAGAAAAACAATTCCGCCCAGTCAGCCGACAGAATGTATAATAACAGGAACTTCAGATATTTCCGTTATGCACATGTACTCCTGTGGAGAGCGGAATGTTATGTAGAAGCAGGCGAATTTGACAATGCGCGCGAATTGGTGAATATGGTGCGGGAACGCGCCAAAAACAGTACACCTGTCATGGGGCTTTATACCGGGAAAAGATTTACATACACCGGAACAATTCCAAGCTCCGATTACTTTGCAAGCCTCTCTACTGATGATCCTTACTACGATCCTAACTACGTTTATGAGACTGTTGACTGGGATAAACCGGCTGCCAATTACCAGGTTGGGCTTTATCCGGCGGGTCATGCTGCCTTTGCAACCAAAGAGAGCGCTCGCGAAGCTGTCAGGATGGAAATACGCCTTGAGTTTGCTACCGAAGGACAGCGTTTCTTTGACCTGCGTCGATGGGGTCAGTTTACCGATCCGGTCAATGGTAGACCGTATGACGTTCATGTGTTGAGTGATTATATCACACGCGACAACGATTTCAGAACCGTTATGAGGGGGTCAATTTATAATGAAGGTAAGAGATACTGGCCTGTTCCACAGGCACAGATCGACCTGCAAATGGGTGTGTTAACCCAGGATCCGAATTATTAATTACCTCACCTTCGACCCCTCACCGAAAGAGAGGGAAAGGGTAGGTTTTTCGTAAAAAAGTCGGGAAAGCATTCATACGCTTTCCTGACTTTTGTTTTTTATACCCATAGGAGACTTTTAGAAGCGCCCATAATATGTTGCCAATAATCAAAACTTTTCGTAATTTTGCAGGCGATATTGAGTGAAATTACATTAAATCTTGAGTAAAAAACATATTGATGATTGAAAGATATTTTATACACGAACTTACAAACAGGGTGAATGAGATGCGAAAGTTCATTCAAGCGATTATTCTCACTGCCCTTATCCGGCGTCATGTTGTCCGGACGATTGGGCTGATTGGATGTATTTCCTTTATTTTGCTTTCGTGCAGTACACAGGTAGAACCTCCTGCACCCGTTTTGCCGGTTCCTGCTGCCGAGCAGGTTGCTTGGCATAAATTGGGAAAATATGCATTTGTGCATTTCGGTCTGAATACGTTTAATGACCTGGAATGGGGATATGGTAATACGCCCGCATCAACGTTCGATCCTGAAGACTTGGACTGCGATCAATGGGTTCGTATCTTCCGGGATGCCGGTTTTGCAGGGGTAGTCTTGACTGCCAAACACCACGATGGTTTTTGCCTGTGGCCTACCGAAACAACTGAATACAGTGTAAAAAATTCGCCCTGGAAAGAGGGTCGGGGTGATGTGGTGCGCGACTTGTCGGAGGCGTGCAAGCGTCACGGTCTCAAATTTGGACTATACCTCTCGCCCTGGGACCGGAACAATGCAGATTATGGAAGGCCGGAATATGTCAAAACGTATCATGCCCAGATAAGGGAACTGGTATCGAACTATGGCGAGCTTTTCGAGTTTTGGTTCGACGGGGCCAACGGCGGTACCGGCTGGTATGGCGGCGCCGACGAAGCCCGCAGGATTGACGCCCGCACTTACTACGACTATGAAGGCGCCCGCGAATTGATTAAATCTTACCATCCCGCCGCCATGATCTTCGGAGGGACAGTACCCGATATCCGGTGGATTGGCAACGAGAGCGGATGGGCGGGCGATACGCAATGGAGCATCTACGATTCGGAGCCGGCGAAAAATTACAGGTATGCAGGCAGCCAGTGGGGCGACGAGAACGATCCGTACTGGTTAGGCGGCGAGGTCGACGTCTCCATCCGGCCGGGATGGTTCTACCATGCACGCGAAGATCATCAGGTACGCACCTTAACACAGATGGTCGATTATTTTTACCGCAGCAACGGACATAATGCCAATCTGATTCTGAACTTCCCCGTCGCATTGAGCGGCAAAATCCATCCTTTGGATTCGGCCAGGGTGATGGAATGGGCAGAAGTCATCCGCAACGATTTAAAAGAAAATTTACTGTCCCGCGCTTCCGTCAAGGCAAACCATTCGCGCGGAAGGGCTTTTGGCGCCAGAAAAACCATTGATAACGATTGGGATACCTATTGGGCAACCGACGACGGGACAGTTAATGGCGAATTGACATTCACTTTCCCTCGTCCGACGCTATTCAACCGTGTACTGATTCAGGAATACATTCCGCTGGGGCAGCGTGTCCGTTCGTTTGTGATTGAGACCGGACAAAACGGCGCTTGGCAACCGGTTGATGCAGTCGATTCGACTACTACGGTAGGATATAAACGGATCGTACGCTTCCGGACAGTTGAAGCCCAACAGTTTCGTATCCGATTTTTAGATGCGCGCGGTCCGTTATGTATTAATAATGTAGAAGCCTTTTTAGCGCCTCCGCTGATGGTAGAGCCGCGCATTGTCCGGAACGAAAAAGATGAGGTAAGCATCGAAAGCAGCGATGTCAACTCGATCATCTATTATACGACAGATGGTTCTGATCCGGACAAAACATCTATATTATACAAAAAGCCCTTCGTTTTCTCTTCGAAAGGGATGATCAGGGCGGCAGGTTACGACGCCACATTTGATCGTTGGAGTCAGGCGACAAGCATTGATCTTGATATTCCGGCTACCGCCTTTCAGATTGTTGCGCCGCAGGATGAAAGAGCCGGAATGATTTTCGACGGGAACGGTTATACGGCCTTTCGGCTGCCCAAAGAAAAACCGGAACTTATCGTTGCGTTAGCGGACGAAGCAATCATTACCGGCTTTAGATATACCCCGAACCAGCGACGAGATGCGGTCGATTATATCACAGCCTATCAGTTGTATATTGATGGCAAAATGGTTTCGGAAGGCGAATTTTCAAATATTGTAAACAATCCCGTCGTGCAGGAGATCAGGTTCAGTCCGGTCAAAGGAAAACAAATCCGGTTTGTTGCACGTAGCGTGGTGAACGACGCACAGGCAGGCATTGGGGAGTTTTCGGTAACTACGGAATAATAACAAAATATGGGTAGAAAAATGATCGCCCCTCCGTTTTTACGTGCTGTCAGGTACGTGACAGGCTGTTTTTTTGGCTCAGTCGTAAATTCTGTGGGAATGATAACATATTGAGATATTATTTTTTCAGTAATGACAGAATGCGCATATAAAATCGCCGTAGGCGTTCCGAATTAAACTATGTATACATAGTCCACAGATTTTCCGACTGAGCCGTTACAATACCTTTCATCGGCAGCACACTAGGCACAAAGCAGAAAAAAAGCGTCTCTTTAAAAAGGAGAGACGCCTTCTGTACAAACTAAATCAATTTGAAAAAATGAAAAAATTAGAAAAATTAAACTTGAAAAAAACTTGAGATGTTTTGATAAAGGCGTCTCCGGAGAGACGCCATTTATCGTTGTCATGAAATGGAAAAGTAAAAATAAAAAATCCTGGTGGAGGCGGATTATTTTATGATAAATTTGATTGCCTGACCATTGATTACGGCTACATAGAATCCTGCAGGAAGCCCTACGGCAACTGTTTCGCCCGAACCCAATGTAACGTTCTTCACTAAAGCGCCGGTAGCCGAGTAGATGCTTGCATTTCCGGCAGCAACAGAGGTGAAAAATACCTGTCCGGCATCAGCCCATACGCTCGTTCCGGCAATCGCTTCATTGCCGACGGCTAATGAGATGAATACATTTAACGGGGATCTGATCTGTTTGACGGAGAAATACCAGGAGTTAGGTCCTGTTTGAACTCTCTCATGCAAAACGGCGCTTCCATCGGGATGTTTATCGGGACTGGTTGTCAATGAAGGCGTAAGACCTGTATTGGCGCCTGTTAATGTCAGGAAGAAATCGAAGTTGCGTTGACTTACCACATAGTGAAGCTGTCCTGAACCGGGAGAAGTGACGATATTCGGATCATCATTGTCAATGACAACGGGGCGCGTAGTCGGACTGGGCGTATGCGGATAATCTACATCAAAGATATTTTTGTTTGTCAGGTGGCAACTGTTCGGCTCTTTCAGTAAAATATACTGTGTCATGTTTTCGACTTCATAGGAAGAAAACGTGTAAACCGTAGTATCTGCGTTCCATTGAGACTTACGAGAAGTACTACCACTTCCGGAATAAAATGCAACCCAATTTTTCCCGCCATCCAAACTGTATAAAGTATTATATCCAACCTGAGCCTTGACAGTTAAAACAGACGGATCGGTTGAAGTAATGGAGAAGGAGTAAGATGGCAATTTAACAGCGAGTAAAGATGTGCCAGCATTAACTCTTACCAAACAATTAAGAACAGCCAGGTCATTATTTGTATTTACAGCATAACCATTTAAAATATAAGCAGCAAAACCGCCTAATGTACTAGTATAACGTGTTGTTCTGAAATCATCATAATGTACTGACGTAATTACAAACGGGATCCTGTAGATTTCCTCTCCGGGAATTAACTGGATAGAATCCGGTAATGTCGAAGTAAATCCAAGCGGGTAAGTAAAATACATATAACTCGGCCGGTTAGTCGGCACAGCGTCAGCCATTGTATGCGGAATGGTGACCGTTAAAGTATACTCGCAACCGGTATACAAACTGTCTTGCGCTGCAACATCGTAAGCCGAAACATCAGCATAAACTGTACCTTTGGGCCAGTAGTCTACATGACTGTATTTAGTATTGTCAATTCCAGCGGATTGCGCATTGACAGTCAAACACAGATTGCTCAGCATAAAGCCAAGCGTTAACAGGGTAAAAATTTTCTTTTTCATACGTTTTCTTTTTTATGATTAATAATATTTAAGTTATCTTTAAGTATTTCTTTTCAAAATTACGGTTCTCTCAACCTGATTATAATCCGAAGCAAAAGTAAATGTTTTTTTTATATTGATACAACAATTCCGATATTTTGTACAAAAGCGGGGGTTTGTTGTACAAAACTCGTTTTTTACAGGCAAAACACCTCTTTTATCCTGTCGACATAGTCCAATTTTTCCCAAGTGAACAGTTCCACCTGATGCAGGACCGGATCATTATAGTGTGAGACGTATAATTTTTCTACGGTCCGGGGTTCGCGCCCGAAATGGCCGTACGAAGCCGTTTCGAAATAGATGGGATAACGCAGTTTCAGCCGTTCTTCAATCGCTTTGGGGCGGAGGTCAAACAGTTGTTGCACCTTTTCGGCAATCTCACTGTCGCTTATCTTCACCTTCGAGCGTCCGAATGTATTCACATAGATGCTGGTAGGCTTTGCCACGCCGATGGCGTAGGATAGCTGTACCAGCAGCTCATCGGCTACGCCTGCGGCCACTAAGTTCTTAGCAATATGACGCGCAGCGTAGGCAGCCGACCGATCGACCTTCGAAGGGTCTTTTCCCGAGAATGCGCCGCCTCCATGCGCCCCTTTTCCTCCATAGGTATCTACAATAATCTTACGCCCTGTCAGGCCGGTATCACCATGCGGCCCGCCGATCACAAATTTACCGGTCGGATTGACATGGTAGATGATCCGGTCGTTGAATAATGCCTGTACATTGTCGGGAAAATGTGCTTTGACGCGTGGTACCAGGATGTTGAGCACGTCTTCTTTGATCTTTTCTACCATCCGGCTGTCGGCTTCTTCCTGCAAAGCCTCATTTTCTGCTGTGATAAATTCGTCATGCTGGGTCGAAATGACAATGGTATCAATACGCAGAGGCGTTCCGCTGTCATCGTATTCGATGGTAACCTGACTCTTGGCATCGGGACGGAGGTAAGGCATCAATGTGATGTCTTCTTTGCGGATCAAAGCTAATTCCCCAAGGAAGGCATGCGACAGTTCCAGCGCCAAAGGCATATAATTAGCGGTCTCTTTGGTGGCATACCCAAACATCATTCCCTGGTCGCCCGCTCCCTGTTCGTAAGGATCGGAGCGTTCAACACCGCGGTTAATATCATCGCTTTGTTCATGGATAGCGGAAAGCACGCCGCACGATCTGGCTTCGAATTGATATTCGCTTTTCGTATACCCGATCCGTTCAATGACTTTGCGCGCCACTTCCTGTACATCTATATAAGCCTTTGATTTCACCTCGCCTGCCAGAATAACCTGACCGGTCGTCACAAGCGTTTCACACGCCACTTTCGAGTTTTGGTCGTATGCCAAAAACTCATCCAACAATGCGTCCGATATTTGATCGGCTATTTTGTCGGGGTGTCCTTCGGACACTGATTCGGATGTAAATAAATAATTCATTACGATATGATATTTTAAAAAAAAATAATATAATATAATGAATGGATTGTGAATAGAAAGATAAAGCCGCGCGGCAAGAAAGAATTTTTTAGCATTTTTTTCCTGTGGTTGCAAGCAATACAAATCTGTCCACTTTCAATTCTGATGCAAAGGTAGCAAAAAAAATGAATACCAGTTTCAAAAATCAAAAGAAAATTATTTCAAGATTCCTGCTTCTTTCAGTTTTTCAATTCTGTCTTCGGACAACTTGCCCTCGACATACTGTTTGACGCTTCTTTTTCGCCAAAGCTGCAACTCATTGCGTTCGCCTTTTTTCCATTGCCTTAAACTTTTTTCCCAGTTGTTCGGCGTTGCTTTCGTTTTTTTTTTGTAACACGTTTTCTTGTTGGCTCAAAAGGGAAATTGATCTCCGTTAACTGCTGGAGCTTGTCTTCTTTTAACTTGCCTGTCTTGTACTGCCTTCTGTTATTAGCTATCCAGGCGTTGATCAGAACGCTTTTCTCTCCTTGCTTATACAATTCGTAATAAGTCTCCCATGTGCCTTCTCTTTTTCGCCGGGGCGCATCCGTGTCCGGCATTGCAGACAGTTCAACTTTTCCCTTTGCGGGCTTCTTTTCCCTCTGCATTCTTCTTTGAACGCTCTTTTCCGGCACGGGTTCAGGTTTTGTCGCAAGTTCGGTTACAAGTTCCGATAAGATTTCTTTGGGTAATTCTTCCTGCGTCTTAACCGTAAAATATTTTTTCAGGTATTCGCTTTCCGATTTTTCCCAGGTGTGTTTTTCTTTAAGGATTTCACCTTCCATGTCGCTTTCTAATTCAAACTCAAATTGAGTGATTGAAAACATGCAATTCTGTTTTACCATCTGCTCCACGTTCAATCGATAACATGGGCATATGGAATTGTCCATTACTGCAGTTACAGTACCATAAAACAACCAGTCTCCGCTGTTGTATTTTACTTTATCTCCTACCTTGTACTTCATTTTTCATAGTTTATATAAAATCCGGCACAAGATACAACTGTTTTTTTAATAAACAAACTATTTGTGAGAAAAATCAAGAATTATCCGAATGATTTCACCTCATATCCATATTGCCGGATATTTTGCCGGACGATTTGCAGGATGGCTTCGCCATGACGGACAGAGGTTATTTTTCCGATACCGGGGATTTTGTTGAGTTGTGCCGAATCTAACGGAAGCAGGTTGGCGACGCCAATCAATGCCATTTGAGACAGGACGAAATATACAGGTACATTTTGTTCCTGTGCCTGCGTATAACGCCAGGAGCGCAGCTGTTCGTACAGTTCGGGATGAAGGATGTCTTCCGATACTACAGTTTTAGCCTTCGTATCTTTGGGTTTTTTCTCTTTTTCTTTCTTTTGGGATATCGCCGGATCTTCTTCTATCAAAGCTTTTGACTTGGCATTCAAATAGGCGGGAACAGAAAATCCGTCTAAACATACTTTCAGCGTGTACTGCTTCTGACGAACTTCCGTTCGGAAAACGCCCAATACATCGTTTATTCTTTTGCGTACCTCTTTATTATCCGTTTCGATGACTGATTTATCCAATAAATCCTGTAAAACCAGGTTTGTTTTTTCCAAAAAGTAAACAGCCGCCTTTTTGATCCGTTCCTGTAAAAAAGCATCTTCTTCGGGGCTGTCTGTTTTCGAAAGAAGCCGCTGCAACTGCAAACGAAATTGCTCCGTAATATTCAGGATTTCAATTCGGAGACGTTCTTCATTCTTTTTGTATTCCGTGATTAGTCCGGGATAAAGATGCCGGAAATGTTCGTTCAACAGCCAATGCATGGTATTGAGACGGGACTGAATTGCATGGTACGAAAACTGTTCAAAAAGCATCGTTTCGAAAAAGTCTTTGCGTAATTTCCGGTACATTTTTTCGTCAGGTTCTTTTTCTTGCGCATAGCGGTTAAACACATCAATACTGTCGCTTCGGATAATAGAACTCATTGTGACGGGCGAACTCAACACCAGTCCTTCCAGTGTTCTGCACCGGCTCAGGGCGACATACACCTGTCCATGGGCAAATGAATCTTTCGCATGGATGATTGCTTTATCGAATGTCAGTCCCTGACTTTTATGCACCGTGATCGCCCAAGCCGTTTTGAGCGGATATTGCTCAAACGCCCCTTCTTCTTCCTCCCTCAGTTCTTTCGTTTCGGGATCAATCATGTATTTCATGCTGCTCCAAACGGCTTGTTCTACAACTATCGGGGATTCATCGTCTTTGCCCTGCGCTTCAATATGATTTTCCGCTATATGTGTTATAATGGCAATTTTTCCGTTAAAATAACGCTTTTCGGGCGAAAGGTCGTTTTTGACAAACATCACCTGGGCGCCTTTTTTTAACTCCAGATACTCATCCGTAGGAAAAGAATATTCAGGGAAATTACCGGTTATCTTCGCCCTGTACCTGTAACTTTTACTTTTGATTTTCTCCAGTTTATCGCTATTGATTCGCTGGGCCTGCACATTATGCGTAGTCAGGATAATATAGCCCTCTTCATTACCGGGATCGAAATCCGGTTGATACCTTTTGTTCAATTCCTGCAACAAGTTACGATCTGTTTTATTTATTCTGATGCGATTGAGCATGTTGATAAACGCTTCGTCCGATTGACGATAGACGGTTTTCAATTCGACGCATACATACGACGTTTGCTTTAACGCCCGGCTATGAAAGAAAAACGGTGATTCATAATAATTGCTTATCAAACTCCACTCATCTTCTTTCACTACGGGCGCCAACTGTTCCATGTCGCCGATCATCAGCAGTTGTACGCCTCCAAAAGGAATATCTTTTCGCCGGATATAACGCAAGACATAGTCCACCGCATCCAACAGATCTGCCCTTACCATACTTATTTCGTCGATAACCAAAAGATCAAGGCTGCGAATAATATTGATTTTCAACTTGCTGAAACGAAAAAAATCTTTTGCCGATCTTGCGCCGGGAACAAAAGG
>Ga0099364_10000797_pt1 | contig 49901 bp, 43 predicted proteins | sample TergutTh196P3_FD_73070 | JGI IMG/M metagenome (GOLD analysis project Ga0099364, IMG submission 73070) | Microcerotermes parvus P3 segment gut microbial communities from Pointe-Noire, Republic of the Congo - Th196 P3 | ecosystem: Host-associated > Arthropoda: Insects > Digestive system > Gut ... | reverse complement strand
ATTGAACCAAATATCTACGTCCAATGCCTCTCCCCAATTGATTGCATCATTACCATCCATAGGCAGCGTTTTATAATATTTAAATAAATTATATGGGTCTTTGTAGTATCCCGCTCCTATAAGATAGTCAATTTTTCTGTATATTCCCGACCATAAGACTTCATGCGGTATGGGTTCAGGAAAAGTAAAAGAATCTATGAGATATTTGGTTGGAAAAAGCCATTTGGGCAGCTTGCTCCGGTCTTGACGTACATAACGGGACAAACGCTTAATGAATTCATCATCTACAACAATAGAAGGCCTTGCTGGTCCCTTCTGAGACAGATCATGGCTTAAAGGAATCAAAACTTCTTCTACAAACGACAAATAAACAGGTTCCGGCATACCTATTCTAATCTCGGACAACGAAAGAAAAACTGACATCAGAAAGTTTTCGTAGCTATAAGGCCTATTCCTATAGTTATGCAAAGGTATAGGCATAAAGTACAAATAATTCCAAAAATTACCGTAAGAAACAAACGCCCATTCCCTGCGATTATGTATTTCTTCTTCATCAACAATGTTTTGTATAATACTTTTATAAGAAACTCTATTCTTTTCTTTATAAAGAGTATCTTCTGTGTCATTTTCATTGATAGCATTTTTTCTAGTTCTATATACAAACATGCTGTTGTCAATAGAGGTTAATGGATTATGTCTATTATAATATACATATGGTGATTCTGGGTTACCTCCGCCCATCACCATGTCGTATCTTCTTTGAAAAAATTCCTTATCAATTCTTTTAAATGAATCAAAAGCCGATAGAGCAGCCAGAGGAAAATCATCAGCTACTTCGGGGACAACCTCAGGCTCTTGAGAAGTATATGCCGGTGGCTCATCTATGTTGTTTACGATATCATCTTTAGTGCCCTCTTTTCCATCCGGACCACGACTTATAATATAAATTGGTCCTTTTTTGCCGTAACTACGATAAATGAAAGGATTCCCCCATGGGTCCATCAGAACACTTTTTATGTATCCTCCCGTTGAATACCGCATAGGCTGAGGGTCTGTCGTCGGCTTGGTTACAAGAGCCTCAAGCCCTTGTTCTGTTGTTGGATAAAACCCGTTATGCAAACAGTAAATGTCAAGCGTGTTTTCTATCTCCATGATCATTCTTTCTGCAGTTGCTATTTTCTGATCGTCGTTGCACTCAACATTGGAGACGTCAATAATGGCAGAATAACCGAGTATTATGACTAAAATCGTAATACTTACTAGCATAAAGCCTTTTCTCTGTATTGCATTATTCCTCAAAAACCCACACCCTTTCTGACAAAAGACATAAAATTAAAATCAAATATTGGCATTTGTATATTTGCAAAACATTTGAAATGAATATTTTCACATTTCGCTCACCGCTATTAAGAAGTATTTTTCCGAAGTATTTAACTAAATCAAAGCTGTTTGTTTCCTAAGTTTTTATCGAGAGGTTTTTTACCGTAAAGTATTTGAAAAATAACATAAAATGAAAATTCTGCTTAATTATACTACAGGGTTGCAATAATTGAAGATTATATGTTACGCCCCTGCGGCGCTATTAGCTATGGTGACGATTAAAAAAACGAACGTCTCATAAGACCGTTCCGGTTGCCGGAACGGGTTGTCGAGGACGCCAACCCCTACCATGCTATTTGGTCAGCGAAATTTTAGAATCGGCGGCAGAATTAATAAGTCGCTGGTGGATAAGCCGGAATTATGTCCGGAAGACCCGCCTGAAGACCTTTTCGATACCGTAATTTCAATTGAATCGGTTTTCATTGTTTTTCATCCGTCTTGCAAAGTCTTATTTTTTCAGTTATAACTTATAAAATCACATATTTTTCATTGATTTTAAGTCATAACTGCATTATACTTATAAATGAGGTGGTGTGACTTATGATCAAACGCGAAGCATATATGAGCCGTATTCGTCCTTTCGTCGGAAACGAGCTTTTCAAGGTAATAACTGGCGTCCGGCGTAGCGGCAAGTCCGTGATGCTGGAGTTGATACAGAAAGAGCTGATCGAAAGGGGCGCGACTGTTTCACAATTTATTTTGTTCAACTTTGAGGATATGAATAATGCCCGATTCTGTACAGCGGAGGTCTTGCACGACGAAATCGGCAGGCGTATCGCTCAAATCGACGGGAAAGCATATCTCTTTTTTGATGAGATACAGGAGGTCAGCGATTGGGAGAAATGCGTCAATTCATTCCGCGTTAATTATAACTGCGATATCTACATCACCGGCTCAAACGCAAAGCTCCTTTCGGGAGAACTTGCAACACTGCTAACGGGAAGATATGTGGAGTTCATCATTTATCCATTCTCATTCGCTGAGTTTACAGAGCTGTACTCCAGAACTTTTCCGAATACGGCAAGTCATGAATTGTTTTCGCGATATCTTACGCTTGGCGGCATGCCATATCTTGGAAGCCTCCGTTATGAAGAAGAGCCTTCGCGTCAATATTTGCGGGACGTTTATAACTCCGTTGTCCTGAAAGATATCGTCAAGCGCAACAAAGTCCGCGATGTGGATTTGCTCGAACGCATAATCGCTTATGTATTTTTGAATACCGGAACTACATTTTCAGCATCGGCTATCTCAAAATACTTCAAGAGCGAGTACCGGAAAGTTGCGCCGGAAACGATTCTAAGCTATCTTAAGTACTGTGAAGAAGCCTTTCTTTTCTATCGCGCTCCCAGACAGGATTTACGCGGCAAGAAGCTGCTTAAGGTAAATGAAAAGTATTATATCGCCGATCACGGGATTCGCGAGTCCGTATTCGGCGGCAATATGAGAGACATCAACCTTATCCTTGAAAATATCATTTATTTGGAGCTTTTGCGGCGCGGTTACACGATTACAGTTGGAAAAGCGGGCGCTAAAGAGATAGACTTCATTTGCGATAAAAGGCGCGAAAAGCTCTATATTCAGGTTTCATACCTTCTTGCCTCCGAAGACACTATTAATCGCGAGTTTGGCGCATATGAGCATATCAGGGATAACTTTCCCAAATACGTAGTTTCATTAGATAAGTACGATATGAGCCGCGACGGCATAAAACACAAAAACATCGAAGAGTTCCTGCTTATGCCCGAATGGAATTAAGAGGACGTCCCGTGTTTTTTAATACGATGGTGATGGCTAACGAAGTTTAAAAACCGGTAATAAAACTAACAAACCCATGAAGAATAAACCAAAATTGCATCCCGAAGATCCGCCTGACGACCCGCCAGAAGATCCGCCCGAGGGCCTATTCGATACCGAAATTTCAATTGAATCGGTTTTCGTTATTTTTGTTCCATCTTGCAGAGTTTGCGTCACAGATACAGTTATCGTTGAAGACCCTATCGAAACCCCTATCATCTCTATAGAAGGAGCGTTCGCCCCGGACATCGCGACAATAGATTCATCGCTTAACTCCCATGAATATTCAAATGACCCGTTTGCTCTAGTTGGATATTTAGTTTGACTAAAAACAGAAGAGGCGCCTATCGTAATATTTCTTTCTCCAGTTATTCTAACGGATGTCATAGGTTCGTCTTTTTCAGGTTCAGTTTCAATTCCGTAGGCGCCCACGACGTCAAGAAGCCCGTTTCTAAAACTTCCCTGAGTATTAACGCCATTTCTTGCGCCTTTTAATATACGTTCCTTGATTTGACCAACCGTTTCGTTCGGAAACGCGGCAAATAACAAAGCTCCCGCTCCTGATACATGCGCGGCGGACATAGAAGTGCCTTCCATCGTTCCATATCTGCCATTCGGCAACGTGCTGTAGATCTTCTCGCCTGGGGCTGCAATGTCAACCCACGAGCTGCTATAATTTGAAAACCCGCTAAGCGTGTTATTTTCGCCTATTGAGCCTACGGCTATATTATTTGCAAATCTAAAACATGCGGGATATACTAATTGTCCGACATATTTTCCGGTGGGTCTGCTTATATTCTGCGAATTGTTGCCAACAGCCATCACGCATAATATTCCTGCATCGCTTAACGATCTTATCGCCGTTCCAAATGGCGAATCATCAGGCATCGGCGTTTCCCAACCGCCAAATGACATATTCACAACCCGAATATTCAGTCCGGCTTTTTTTTCATTAAGAACATAGTTTATTCCCGCCATTACGTCCGTATCTATAGCGGTTCCTCTTGGCATAACATTAACGGCAAGCATTTTTACTTGCCAGTTTACGCCTGTAACGCCTGCGTCATTGTTTCCCACAGCTCCTATTATTCCCGCTACATGTGTTCCATGATTAAGAGTATCCATAGGATTATTGCTTTGCGCTCCATTGTGAAAAAGTCGTCCGTAGTTTCCGCTTGAATCCCTTGCCATATTTGCGTTTAAATCAGGATGATTATAATCAATTCCCGAGTCTATCACGGCAACACATATATTGCTACTGCCCGTAGCATATTCCCAAACCTGCGGCATTCCAATATTGCGCATTCCCCAGAGTTCTTGATAATGAGTGTCGTTAGGAGATAAATCATTTTGTGAAATAATAGAAATCGCGCCGGTCGTTACCTGCGAGTCAAGCGCGTTAAAGTGACGTCTTATATAGTTGGGCTGCACGCTTTTTACATTAGGATTATTTGCAAGTTCCGCAATCAATTGTTCGGTATTTTTGTACTCTGATTTTAAATGAACTATCTGACTGTTGGAAACGCTTGATATTTCCGAAAATGTTCCCAATGAGACCAGCCCTGTTGATTCAGCAAACGACTCCGCCATAGCGGTTAACGCTTCTGCGTATGTACTCAAGCCAAACGCGCTCATAGCTGAATGCGAGTATGAATTATCTAATATAACAATGATTTCTCCCTCAACATATTCGACGTCATACGCAAATACGGAGGATGCGCATAATAATAGCAATAGTAAGGTCAATATAATTTTCTTTATCAATTTTAACACCTCGTAAGTTATATTATTATCAAAAATATTTTATCCAATAAAAACATCTTCATCCTTTGCCGCCTCATCGGCTAATTCAGACTCCACTTCCCCGTAACTTTGTTGGATTTCTTCCGGCTCTTTATTATCTTCAACAGCTTCCGTACTTTTTTCTTCTTTCGGAGGGAGTTCTTCACCGTCGACAAGTTTTTGAAACTCCACCCCGTCAAGCACTTCGCGCTCCAGCAATACTTCCGATATGTGACAAAGCATTTCCTCATTATTCTTTAGTATTTCATGAGCTTTTTCATGACAAGTGTCAATTATCCTCTTCACTTCCTGATCTATAACGCATGCAACTTCATTGCTATAATTCCTGTCCTCCGCCGCTATGTCGCGACCTAAAAACACCTCTTCGTGTTTACGCCCATGTTTCACCAGTCCGAGCCGTTCGCTCATTCCAAGTTCCATAACCATTTGGCGCGCCGTCCGGGAAGCGCGGTCAAGGTCGTTCGCCGCGCCGCTTGTAACATCTCCAAAGATAATCTCTTCAGCCGCGCGTCCTGCAAGAAGTATGCTGATTCTACCAAGCATATCCTTACGCGACATTAGAAAACGGTCCTCTTCGGGCAATTGAAGAGTGTAGCCAAGCGCTGCGTGTCCCCTGGGTATTATTGATATCTTGTGTACAGGGTCACTGTCGGGAAGATGTTTTGCCACAAGAGAGTGCCCTACTTCATGAAACGCTATAATTCTTTTTTCCTTGTCGCTTATAAGCCTGCTTTTTCTCTCAGGTCCCGCAATTACACGGTCTATGCCTTCTTCAAAATCCTCCATCGCGATACACGGGTTCCCGCGTCTTGTTGCTAAAAGAGCAGCTTCGTTTATCAGATTCGCAAGATCGGCGCCAACAAGCCCCGGCGTCCTGCGAGCTATCACGTAAAGGTCAACATCATTGCAAATTGTTTTATTTTGAGCATGTACCTTAAGAATCTCTTCGCGACCTTTAACATCGGGACGGTCCACCACTATCTGCCTGTCAAAACGCCCGGGACGCAGCAACGCAGGGTCAAGGATATCCGGTCGGTTGGTCGCGGCTATCAATATAATTCCTACTGCTTCATCAAAACCATCAAGTTCTACAAGCAACTGATTCAACGTTTGCTCGCGCTCATCGTGTCCTCCGCCAAGTCCGGCGCCGCGCTGACGTCCAACAGCATCCATTTCATCAATAAATATCAAACAAGGCTGGTATCTTCTTGCCTGTTCAAAAAGATCCCTCACGCGGGAAGCTCCAACTCCCACAAACATTTCAACGAAATCTGAACCGCTGACGCTGAAAAACGCTACGTCAGCTTCTCCTGCCGCCGCGCGCGCAAGAAGAGTTTTTCCCGTGCCGGGAGGTCCTAGCATAAGTACTCCTCTTGGAACTTTTGCTCCAAGAACTTTAAATTTTGTTGGATCCTTAAGAAAAAGAATTACCTCCTGCAGTTCTTCCTTAGCTTCATCACAACCTGCAACATCTCTGAACGTAACTTTTGGGCGGTTATCAAGAAACAGTTTGGCTTTGCTTTTTCCAAACGACATTACCCGTCCGCCGCCGCCTTGCATGTTGTAAATGAAAAACAGCCAAATACCAATTATTAAAAGAGTTGGAATTAAAGAGGAAAGTACAGACATCCACCATGAAGCTTTTTCTGGCGGCTTAATTGTCACGTCAACGCCTTTATTAGCTACTTCAGCTACTAAGTTACCAGGCTCTATTATGTTTACAGTATATGGTTTTTTATCCTTTAGTTCTCCTGTAATAACATCTTCCTGAACAACAGCTGTCCTAATTCTATCAGTCTCAAGAGCTCTTATAAATTCGCTGTAAGTAAACTGCTGAGTTTCTGTAATTGAGCCAGTTGGCGTCATCATATTATTGGCAAGGCTGACTAGTATAACAATTATTACCAAATATAACCCAAAATTTTTAATCATACGTCCCAAAAAAAGACGCCTCCTTTTCTTAAATTCGGACTAGCTCAGCTATACGAATATCGGGAAGATGTCTCCATCTTCCTGAATAATCAAGCCCATATCCGATTACGAATTTATCAGGAATTTCAAACCCGCAATAATCTATTGATACGGGGACCTTACGCCGTTCTTCCTTGTTAAGCAAAGTACAAACCTTAATGCTCGCCGGCGATCGTCTTTCAAGTATGCTCAACAAGTAGGACATAGTCAATCCTGTATCAATTATGTCTTCAACTATTATCACATTTTTATTTTCAATATATGTGTCCAGATCCTTTATTATACGAACTATACCGCTTGATTTTGTATCGGATCCGTATGACGAAATAATCATAAAATCCAGACGAACATCAATATCATGACCTAAAGCTCGCACTAAATCAGCAACAAAGATTGCAGATCCTTTAAGTATACCAACTACAAATAGTTCCTGCCCGACATTTTTTTTTATAAAGTCTTTTCTAATCTCTTCAGCTATTTCAATAACGCGAGCTGATATTTGGTCTCTTGTAAAAAGGATGTCTCCTATCTTGTAGTTCATCCATTATTCACTCCTGCTCAGCAGCCAAAAAATCAAATATTAAATTGCCCACAGGTCATATATTCTACACTATTTTTGAACGACGAACACAAGCTCTCCGGTTTTCGCGCAAATAGTAACGTTTTTTTGCCATTGGAACTCGAATTTTCCAGAGCGCTTTATAAGGTCGGACAGTAGTTCAGTCCTCTGTCTGCTTAGACTTCTTATGTCAAGTGTTCTGCCAATTTCACGTATGAGAATTTTCATATCTTCGCCGCTAAGTCGACGAATTTCTTTTATATAAAAGAATTTTTCTCCAGTGGGTTTTTCGCGGCAAAGCGAACTAATTAAAGCGCTTCCAATTTGTTCTTCTTTTTCTCTCCAATAATTCATTTCCTCCGATAAAGACGCAATGTGTTCAATAACCTGAGAATTAACAGATTTCTCAATCAATGGAATAATAACATTTCTGAGTTGATTTCGTAAGTATTGGTTTTCATCATTAGTGGAGTCTTCGCGCCAATTAATTCCATTTCTCGCAAGCAAAGAACGCAAAGAGCACCTCGAAAATCCAAGAAGCGGGCGAAAAAACACCCCTCGACGTTTCGGAATTCCAACAAGCCCGCGTACGCCAGTCCCCCGAAAAATGTTTAAAAGCGCAGTTTCAGCCGTGTCATTGCGATTATGCCCTAAAGCCACCCCATAAGCGGAATACTTTTTATAAACATCCTCCAGAAAGCAATATCTTAGGCGTCGCGCAGCCATCTCCAATGATTCGCCTTTTAGAGCAAGGTTCGGGACGTTAATATGGTCGATAACGCACTCAATACCCCATTGCGAAGCTAATTCGCTTACAAATTCAGCGTCATTGAGCGAATCCGCGCCGCGTATCCCATGCTCGACGTGCGCCACTATGATTTCTCCGCTCCAGCAAGACCTGAAAAGCCATAATAGCGCAACAGAATCGGCGCCGCCAGAAACCGCCACTATAATCCGTTCGGCGCCCTCCAGTCCAAATTGACGAATCGCCTTCAAAAATTTATCTTTTTCAAGTCTGTTGCTTTCGTACGACATCTATTATTGTCACCTCGGGGGGAGTTAAAAACCGAACGGGAGGTCCCCAGTATCCTGTTCCATTACTTATGTATAATAAACTGCCCATATGACTTGATAACCCTTGACCGGCGCCGTGCAGCAAACCCACGACATATCTTAAAGGCCAAATCTGACCGCCATGCGTATGACCTGAAAGCTGGAGGTCAAATAAACCTATGGTATCCTCGTGAACATGAGGCTGATGCTTTAAAAATAAAATAAACTTATTACGCAAATCATCCGGCAACGATGAAAGAAGATCGTAACCTTCATTCTCTTTAGAAATTACCGAGCGCCCGGGGTCGTCAACCCCGGCTATTAACAAAGGACCGAGATCACGCCAATCCGAATGCAATACCGTATAGCCCGCTCTACGCATAAAATCAACAGCTTGCTCAAATCCCGCGTAATACTCGTGATTTCCGGTAACAGCAAATTTGCCAAGGGGGGACGCTACGCCTCCAAGTATTTTAACAAAATACTCGTCTTCCCGGAGATCCATGTCCACGATATCGCCGGTCAAAACAATCAAATCGGGCGACGCCGCGCCCGTTATATCCATAGCCTTGATTAACTGTTTAGGGTCAAATATTCTTCCTATATGCAGGTCGGATATTTGCACAATCCTTATTGAGTCAGTATCGCCTGGTAGTTTGTCCGTTTGGATAGATATTTCAACAGTCCTGATATCCTTTGCCTCGAAATAGCCATAACAAAACATGGCAGACGTAAGCATAAATACAAATAGTAATTTGTATTTTGCGCTAATTCCTTTTTTTAGCAAACACCAGATAACAATGCCAATAATGTCCGCTATCAAAAGAAGCATGAAAGAAAAAGCTGTAAATGGCAAGTACATGTATCCGATAATAGCAAGCTCCGGCGGCGTACTGAATGCATATATTCTCGGGACAGTTATCCACCAGGCTACAACTGAAACCGAAATCGCCGCCCAAATCGCGGCAGGTTTTACTCCAAATCCTTTCCACATTCGACAACATATGTAAAACGCCATGCCGATTACGCATAACGGTATAAGTAACAGCCTAAGCGGGATATTAAACAATAATCTGATCTCCTTTGACATACTCTTACGGCTAAAGCTGAATAAAAAAACATACGCCGCCATTTGCGAGTCCCCTAAAAGGGATTGGCGGCGTCGCTACTCTCATCACAATTACTATAGCCGTACGCTTTCCGGTCGCGGTATCGTAAAAACGACTAGAATAGCGTTATTTACAATAATAACAAGTTAGCAATTGAAATGCAAATGAAGACTCATTCGCTCCAAACTCTCACAATTACATTCTATCATAGCTCATTTCTTGTAAAATTTAAATATGTCAAGGAAAGATTCAACTTTCAGCGACGCGCCGCCAACAAGAACTCCGTCGATATTCGGCAAGGAAAGCAACTCTTTTGCATTATCAGGCTTTACGCTGCCTCCGTAAAGTATAATTATACGCCCCGCGCCGTTTGAAAGCTTATATATGAGGTTTCTGCTATATTCGCAAGCTTCTTCCGCCTCCTGCGGCGTGGCGGTCTTTCCCGTGCCTATTGCCCAAACCGGCTCGTACGCAAATACTATACGCTCTATCTCATCTTTTGATAATTTGCTTATACCAAGAGTCAATTGCTTATTGATAACATCGTAAGTCTGCCCTGACTCTCGCTCCTCAAGCTTTTCGCCATAACAGAAAACGGGAATGAGTTTAGCCGAAAGAACAGCCTTTAATTTACTCGCCAGCAATTCGTCGGATTCATTAAAAACCGAGCGTCGCTCGCTATGCCCAATAACCACATGGGTACAGCCAAGCTCGGAAAGCATAGGTATCGAGATCTCTCCCGTGTAAGCCCCTTTATGCTCAAAATAAACGTTCTGAGCGCCGACAATGACGCGCCCTTTATTTTCCATTGCCGCCGCAATGGAAGTAAAGGGCGGAAAGATTGCTATCTCAAGCTCTTTTCCCAAAAAGTCTGAAACTATTTTATCTTCCAGCGCAGAAGACATCCTTACAAAAAAATCTTTTGTCTCCTTGCAGGTCATGTTCATCTTCCAATTGCCATAAAGATATATCTTTTTCATTATTGTAGCCTCTATTTTATTTTAAGCGGCGCCATCCCCGGGAGTTCTTTTCCTTCGCAAAACTCAAGGCTTGCGCCTCCGCCGGTTGATACGTGAGACATTCTATCCGCAAGCCCAAACTGGATTACGGCAGCGGCAGTATCCCCGCCTCCAACGACGGTCGTTCCGCCATTAGCCGTGCAATCCGCCACCGCTTCGCCAACCGCAATGGTTCCGGCGGCAAGGATTGGATTCTCAAAAACCCCCATGGGACCGTTCCAAAGCACCGTCTTTGCATTTGTAATTTCATTACGGAATACAGACCGCGTTTTGGGTCCGATGTCAAGTCCCATCAATCCATCAAGGATATTTCCTTCAATGATGTTTGTTTCACTTTTGCTTTTAACGTCAAAAGCAGGCGCAACAATGCTATCAATGGGAAGAAAAATTTTTACTCCCATCTTTTCAGCGGTTTGGAGCATATTACTGGCAAAACCTAATTTCTCTTCGTCACAAAGAGAATATCCTATTTTCATACCTTGCGCTTTAAGGAAAGTATATGCCATTCCGCCGCCAATCAAAATCTTGGAAGCTTTCTTCATAAGGTTCTCAATTACATCAATTTTATCCGATACTTTAGCCCCGCCAAGTATAAGCACATAGGGTTTACGCGCGTCCTCGGAACTCACCTCGCCAAGCATCTCGGCCTCGCGGGCAAGAACATCTCCGGCAAACGATGGAAGAACGCCCATAATGGCGCTGGTGGAAGAATCAGCTCGATGTGACGCGCTGAAAGCATCCATTACAAATACTTCGAATGGCGCTGCAAGTTTCTTTGCGAACTCAAGATCGTTTTTTTGTTCTTCAGAGTAAAAACGAACATTCTCAAGTAGCGTTATTTCGCCCTTAGGCATTGATTCCAGTTCCGCGCTAATTTTAGGCGATATGCAATCGTCGACAAACCTTGTTTTAACTCCATAGACTTTTTCAATATCAGGAGCTATGTGTGATAAAGACATTTCCGGAACCGGTTTGCCTTTTGGTCGCCCGAAATGCGATACAAGAGCAACCTTAGAACCTGCGGCCAGCAGTTTCGATATAGTTGAGGAATGTGCGCGTATCCTGTTATCGTCAGTTACTTTGCCATCCTTAACCGGAACGTTGAAATCAACGCGCACTAGTACGCGTTTTCCGCTTACATTTTCTGGTGCAAACGTCTTGAGTTTCATATTAGAAGCCCCTCCTCAAATTTTTATACTATTAGAAATGATTTGAAAAACATTATACCGCATATTACTAGCATTCCGGGGAAAATTGGACAAATCTTTTATTTATCCCCGCCATTTCATGATTATGGTGTTTCTATTTTCGGCTTTATTTTCGGCTTTATTTTCGCCATTTATTAGTATTGAGAGTATTGCTAAAGCATCGAAACGGAAAAAAAAGAAATGATTTCAACTTACTTAATGTTTATTTGCGATTTTAGGAGTAATAGTAGCGCCGTTTCAAATCCTGCCCAGCCTTCTGCATAGTTCGTCTTTTCAAAATATGAAAGGCGCGCGAGTTCTAACATAAACTTTTGGATAGCGGCTTTCCCATAATTCTTTAAAGCCTGTTTTGACATCCGCGCGGCATAATCGCGAACACCAAGCGCGGCAAGCGCCGCTTGTTCATTTTTAAATAGAGTGATATAAAGAGCCGGGCGCAACCTGTTGGAAAGCGCGGTGATCATCGGTAGCGGAGAAGCTTCCTGTTTGAGATGCTTAAGGCTTAAAACTACATCTTCAGCTTTGCCAAGAGAAAATCCATCTAAAAATTTGAGCATAGCGCTTCCCCCTTCGTCAAAGGAAAGCTGCCTCACTAAATCAAGCGTTATTTGACGCGGTCTTGAGTAATCCGCAAGTTTTGCTAATTCTCCGCGCAACTCTTCCTGCTCGTCGATTGACTCCGCCAAAAGAGCGGCGGCGTCATTGGCTATTGATACTCCTAAATCCTTTGAAAGACGTATTATCCAGTCTTTTCGCTTCCATGGAGGTATAGCTTCATCTTTTGCGGCAAATTCAATTATTCTTTGCGCTCCTGCGGAAAAAACTTTCGCTGCGGAACCGCCTCTCCCTTCGCTTGCAAAAACGCAAATGATGACGCTATCAGCCTCATTTTCGGGATATAAAAACTGTTCTAAGTCCGAAGGAAACTCTCCCAAATTTTCAGCGGATTCAACCACGAAAAGCTGCTTATCAGCAAATAGCCCTCCGCTGCGGCTCATGGCAAAAATAGAATTCCACGAAACTTCATTATTTCCCGGGAGGCTTCCCGCCTTTGCGTCAAAGCGCATGGAAAGCGCGTAACCGCGCTTATTGTACAACGAAATGTATTCCGTTATCTGTCTTCTTTGAGCAATTCCCGCAGGAATAACGCGCAAATGCGGCATAAACTATCCCTTTATAACTATATTTACAAGCTTATCGGGAACGCTTATTACCTTTAATACTTCCTTGCCTTCAATTCGCGAAGTCACGTCAGGATGCTCCAAAACGCTTTTTTCCAACGCATTTTTTTCCAACCCTGACATCATAGCCAGCCTTGCCCTGACTTTACCGTTTATTTGAACAACAATCGTCACCTCGTCAACTATAAGGGCTTCTTCGTCGCATTTCGGTAAAGGCTCAAAATCCAGCGGCGCCTCATTCCCAAGCATCTGCCAAAGTTCGGAGGTTATATGAGGACAGAAAGGAAAAAGACAATTTAAAAGAACGCTTACCGCCTCCCTCATTAGTCTCCAATCAGTCTGATCAGCCGGTTTGTAAGCATATATGGCGTTTACAAGTTCCATCATACGAGCAACTGCCGTATTAAACTGCGTTTCCTCCCATATATCCCTTGTTACGCAATATACGGTATAATGTATTCTGCGCTTAAAGTCCTTTTGTAAACTGTTTTTAAGCTCGCATACAGGAACTATATCCGTACCGCAGTTGGTTAATCCCTCAAGATTATCTTCAACCGCCCTCCATACACGATTAAGAAACCTATGCGCTCCTTCGACGCCCGTTTCGGACCAATCCAAATCGTTTTGAGGCGGCGCGGCAAAAAGAATGAAAAGTCTTACGGTATCAGCGCCAAAGCGATTGACAATGTCAGTTGGGTCAACGACATTCCCCATTGATTTAGACATTTTTGCCCCGTCTTTGATGACCATTCCCTGAGTCATCAAATTCTTGAAGGGCTCGTCTACGCGCAACATTCCAATACTTTTCAGGAATTTAGTGAAGAATCTTGCGTAAATAAGGTGTAAACATGCATGCTCAATGCCCCCTATATACTGATCGACAGCCATCCAATAGTCCGTATCTTTCGTATCGAAAGGAACATCCGACCGGTCGGCGGAACAATATCTCAGAAAATACCAGGAAGAACAGAAAAATGTATCGAGCGTATCCGATTCACGTTTCGCGGGCGCGCCGCAAGTTGGACAAGTTGTGTTGATCCAGTCAACGGCTGCAGGCAGAGGCGTTCCTCCTCCCTCCAGCAGTTGTATATCAAGCGGAAGCTCAACAGGGAGCATATCGTCAGGAATAGGAACGATGCCGCATTTATCGCAGTAAACGATTGGGATTGGGGTTCCCCAGTAACGCTGACGCGAAACAAGCCAATCGCGAAGCCGGTAAATTACTTCAGCTTTACAAATTCCCAATTCTTCCCCCCATTCGATCATAGCGGGAATTGCCTCCTCGGTTCTCATACCGTTGAATTTCCCCGAGTTGCACACTATGCCGTCTTCCTCAAAAGACTCTTTCATAGTATCGCCGTCGAGAGTTTCTCCTTCAGGATTTATGACGGGTACTATTGGAATATTGAATTTCCGGCAAAATTCAAAATCGCGCTGGTCATGCGCGGGAACTCCCATTATGGCGCCCGTGCCATAATCCATAAGTACGTAATTTGCAAGCCATATAGGAACAGATTCTCCGGTTACAGGATTTACGCCGCTAAAACCTGTATCGAGTCCAAGTTTTTTTCCGCCCACGGCGGAACGTTCTATTGCACTTTGAGCCGAACAATTCCTGACAAATTGAGATATCTCGGAACTCTTTTCAGGAGACGCTTTACTTATCATTTCCTGAACAAGCTCATGTTCCGGCGCAAGCGCAATAAAAGTCACTCCGTAAATCGTGTCAAAACGGGTTGTGAACGCCTCTATCTTTGCGTTAAGCGTTGGGACGTCAAAACTGAGATGCGCGCCGGTAGAGCGTCCTATCCAGTTGCGCTGCATTACGCGTACCCTATCCGGCCAGCCGTCGAGTTTATCTATATTGTCATATAATTCTGCAGCGTAATCCGTTATACGCAGGAACCACTGCACAAGGTTTTTCTTTATTGCTACCGTGCCGCATCGCCAGCAACTCCCATCCTGCACCTGCTCATTGGCAAGGACTGTCGAACATTCTTCGCACCAGTTGACTGGCGCCTTTTTACGGTACGCAAGCCCTTTTTTGAACATCTGGAGGAATATCCACTGGTTCCATTTGTAGTAATCCGGCAGACATGAGGCTAAGCAGCGATTCCAGTCATAGCTGTAGCCCATACGTTTAAATTGAGTAATCATATATTCGATGTTATTAAGCGTCCATTTATTTGGATGAGTATTAGATTTTATCGCCGCATTCTCAGCCGGTAGCCCAAAAGCGTCAAAACCCATCGGGTAAAGGACATTGAATCCTCTTTTACGCGAAAAACGCGTTAGCATATCCCCCATCGAATAATTCCGCACATGACCCATATGAAGGGCGCCGCTGGGATATGGAAACATTTCCAGGCAATAAAACTTTGGTTTGCTCTCATCCATTTCGACACTATAAAAGTTTTCTTTTTCCCATTTTGACTGCCATTTTCTTTCAATCGTCTCAAAATCATAAGCCATAAAAGCTCTCCTCCTAACGTTACAAACACAACTTGAAAAAAACTCAATCTATAATAAAACGTAATTCTTCATTATCTTTTTAACGGGCGGCAAAAGACTCGGAGCTTGCGTCTTTTATATTCCACATTGCGGTATTATACTATGTTGTCCACTAAAAAAGGATATGAACTTTTTAATTCATCATACGTAACGAACATAATCATAGTTAAGCTGGATTGTCGCCCATACTGCGGACGACCCGCCGCGCGCGGTTAATCTTTACATTTAAATACATATCAACTTCTGCGAAGTTTGAGATATATGAAAAACTAGCAAAATCTGATAAAGTATTAAAATAGTGTTTTCGAAAAATCTTGTGTGGCTTATAATAAGTCGCGATATAAGAAATATTAAATGACAAAGGAGGAAGTATTCATAAGAAGTAAAAGGCATTGACTCTTGCGTTGCGGCAAAAAGCTGCTTACCAAAAAGACGTTCCGAGTCAAAAATTCTATCTAAATCTTAAGGAGGCATTTTAATGTTAAAGAAATCGTTTAAGAAAATAATAGTTGCAACGTTGTTCATTTTTGTTTTTTCCTCCGCCGCAATGGCGCTCTCTCCACATAACGCGCTCTCTTCAAGACCTGCTGAGTCATTTTATGCAACGTTATGCGTGAATGATTTGAACGGACTGCTACAAGATGTTTTTTCTCCTGCCAATTTAACTATGGTGAAGTCCATGATGGATCCGGAAGAAGCTGGTGTCGTAGACATTATTGCACTTTTTGTATCGCAGATTCCAGCGAATACGGTGGTCATTAACGCGGGCATGACGGGCGAAATGATTCCATTCGTGCAAGTTGCCGCGTCAATGCCTGCTTCGGTTCGCTCCAAGCTGGACAGTGTCGCCGATGGCAGCGCCTCAGGCGCCGATATAGTTTCGTTGCTTTTGGGCGACGCCGCGTTAATGTTCGCGGGCGACTTCATGCCGGAAGTCCAAAAGGGAGAGAAGGGACCGTTTTACTCCTTAGCGGGGATGGTGGCTATCGCCGCTAAAGAAGACCTGCTGCTGATAGCGGCTTCTCAAGAGGATCTTGAGGCGTCGGTCGACGCGCTGGAGAATGAAGAGAAAAGACTTGCGTTCAAACGACGTTTTGACAGCCCAAATTATTTGCTTATGCACATAGACTATAACTTGCTGCCGAAGTTTGGCGATGCGCTGGGAGATGAAACCCTCTCTCAAATGAAAGAGCTTTCCAATATGTTTAAGGCGCCGCTCGAAGTAGAATTGGGGTTTACGCCAAAACCGGGCAGTTTCCTTATCTCAGGCGCGGCAAACGCTATGGAAGCAGTTGTCAACGCCGAGGAGCGATTTAAGGATAAGAAGCCGGTAGAAGGCGGCGGTCTGTTTATGGCAGGCGGCGGCAAGATGTTAATTGCTTTTTCGAGCCCGATATCGTTTAGTTCAAATGACTTGAAGATGTATCCAAAGCTTTTGGAGGGATGGCAGGAGTTTATAGCAGGGCTTGCAATGATTGATTTATCCGAGAGCGATATTGAATCCATGCTGGACGGCTCCATTTCTTTGGCTTTAGGAAGCGACGCTAAGGTAATGGGCATGAATGTGCCCGGCGGATATATTGCCCTTACCGGACGAGAAGGCGCAGCGATTAAAATTGTTGAAAAATTAATGGGCAACCCGATGGTCACCGGATCTATCCCTCTTGTCCCTTTAAAGGTTGACGATTGGGACGCGCTCTACACGGTGCATCAGGAAGTTATTCCGATGCCTATACTCTTTGGGGTAATGAAAGATACTCTTTTCCTGGGATTTCTGGATTCAGAAGCGTTGGGCAAAAAGCCCGATGTTTCGCCCGAGGTTGCCAAAATGCTTGAAGCTCCTCTTTTTGGCGCCGGAGTTATTGATGCGGGCGAAATCTGGAACTTGTTAAGGAAGGAAGTCGCCAATCCAAACTCGTTACTGGCGATGATACCGGAAATGGAAGTAGCAAAAGTCTTTTTTAATGAATTGCTTGGAGCGGATTTGTCCATACCTTTAATTAAGATATGGGCGACCGAAATAGAGACAACTTTTATAGAGTTTTCGATTGTTGACGTGCCGGAAGAGAAGCAGCTCATACCACGCATAATGAAGTTAGTTGAAATGACTAAATAATAATTGAATAAAACACTTGGGGCTGTAGCAGTGTACAGCCCCTGTTTTTATGCCAATTTGTAATCAAACGTACGCTTTGATGTTTAAAGAACCGGGTACAGGTACGGACGTAGGGCGGGGGCTGGAGCTTCCGCCGGATTAAAACGCCAGATTATTGACCGTCCTTGGGAACGGAATCACATCGCGAATGTTTGTCATGCCTGTAACATACATGAGAAAACGTTCAAACCCCAAGCCAAAACCGGCGTGCTTAACTGTCCCATATTTGCGTAATTCAAGATACCACCAATAATCGCTCATGTCCAAATTTGACTCTTTGATTACGGCTTCCAACACGTCAAGCCGTTCTTCGCGCTGGCTTCCTCCGATGATTTCGCCAATGCCGGGCACAAGTAAATCCATAGCGGCCACTGTTTTGCCGTCGTCATTCCGTCGCATATAGAACGATTTTATTTCCTTTGGATAATCTATTACAAACACAGGTTTCTTGAACACTTTTTCCGAAAGGTATCGCTCATGCTCGGTTTGCAGCGCAACCCCCCAATTAGTTGGATATTCAAATTTCTCGCCGGATTTTTCAATGATACTGATTGCTTCCGTATACGTAATACGGCTGAATTCAGAATCAACCACATTATTCAGGCGTTCTATCAGACCATTCTCAATAAATCTGTTGAAAAACTCCATCTCGTCAGGCGCGTGTTCAAATAAGTATTTGATGACGTACTTGAGCATATCCTCAGCCAGGTTCATATTGTTATTTATATCCGCGAAAGCAATTTCCGGCTCAAGCATCCAGAATTCAGCCGCGTGACGGGTCGTGTTCGAGTTTTCGGCTCTGAATGTTGGTCCAAAGGTGTAAACGTCCCTGAACGCTAAAATTAAGGTTTCCGCACTCAATTGACCGCTTACAGTGAGGCTGGCCATTTTTCCAAAAAAATCTTCAGTAAAATCGGATTTACCTGGCTCCAGAGTGGTTACGCGGAACATTTCGCCCGCTCCCTCGCAATCGCTGCCCGTAATAATTGGCGTATGCACATATACGAAGCCGCGTTCCATAAAGAATTTATGAAAAGCGTAGCTTGCAATGGACCTCAGGCGGAATACGGCTGAAAACGTATTCGTACGCGCGCGCAGGTGAGCTATTGTTCTTAAGTATTCAAAACTGTGACGCTTTTTTTGTAGCGGATAATCAAGCGCGCAGGTTCCTTCTATTATTATTTTCTTTGCCATGAGTTCAAAATCCTGCTTACCGCCGGGGCTTTCCTGTATCGCGCCCTCTACTGTTATTGTAGCGCCAACGCCAAGTTTAACGACTTCGTTAAAACCATCCAACTCCGTGTCAAATACTACCTGAATTCCCTTGAAGCAGCTTCCGTCATTCAGTTCAATAAAGCCGATATTTTTGTTATCGCGCAACGTGCGGACAAAACCGCCTATTACGACTGTTTTGTCCATAAACGAGCCGGTATCCTCATAAATGCTTTTTATTCTCGTATACATGCCCTCGTCTCCTCTATTATGCAGTTTAAGATATCCTATCATATGTAGACGAATATCTCAAACAGACGATATGAGTAGGGGCGGCGATTCGCCGTCCGTTCTGATAACCGGAACGATTTAATTAGTACGGACCCGCTGTCGTGAAATATGTAAACCATGTCCGTGGACATTTCGTAAACCATATGGGGTTTGACAAGGTTGTCGCCCCTACGGCGCTATTTAGCGATGATTATGCTTAATAAAATCGGTAGGGGTCGGCGTCCTCGACGACCCGAGGTCGCCTTTATTTTTTTGCACCCATTTTTATGAACCACTCGGAGGCTCTGTCAACGATTTCTCCATGAAGTACGATTTTTCCTTCTTCTATTTGCCCTCCGCAGCCGAGCGATTTTTTCAACTCTTTGAGCAAAGCTTCAAGATTTTGTTTAATCTCCGATTTGGCTTCTCCTATGGTTATTATTGTGACTGTTCTTCCTCCTCTTCCCGCCCTTTCGCGTTGAAGCGAAATTTTGCCGATTTTTGGGATCAATTCTTTAAAATTGACAGGCGAATTATTTTTATTTGGCTTTGAAAGATTTTTAGAAGAATCTGACGCATTTCCAGAAGTTTTGCCCTTTGATATATCATCTAGACGCTCCGGCTTTTTATCTTTTGGTTTTATAAGCTCTCCTATTGAAACGTCAAGGTCTTCATTGACATTGATTTTTTGTTTTGTCATGCAAATACGCCTTACCTTTCATGAAAATAACCTTTTAATAGCATATTAATTAATTTTAACACGTGGATATAGTAATATATATGAAGTAATATATCCGGTGGGAGTTGATGTGGATGATTGTGTGCAATGCGTGCCGTAAATCGTATGATGAGAAAGACCTGCTTTGGAGGTGTTCTTGCGGCGCTCCGCTATCGCTTGACAAACTGTTTTCTATGAATCGACATATTATAGATAATAAACAAAATGGACTATGGAGGTATAGCGCTTCATTGCCGATTGAGGACGCGAGTTCCGCCGTTAAGATAGGAGAACAGCTTACGCCTCTTGTTAAGCGTTGTTGGAACGGCGCCGACGTTTATTTCAAGTATGAAATTCTACCGACAGGTTCATATAAAGACCGCGGAGTCGCCATAATGCTCAATCGTTTGCGCGAGCTTGGCGTAAAATCAGTAATTGAGGATTCTTCCGGCAACGCGGGCGCCTCGATTGCCGGCTATTGCGCGGCTGCAGATATGCCGTGCGAAGTCGTTGTACCCGAATCCACTTCAAGGGGAAAATGCGTCCAGATAGAAGCTTACGGCGCCACTCTGACGAAAATACCGGGTCCTAGAATTGCCGCAAGCCGGTATACTGAAGAACGCGGTTCAGATATGAGCAACAAGTACGAAAACATATATGCAAGCCACAATTGGAGTCCATATTTCGCGCATGGCGTCAAAACATGGGCGTTCGAGATCTGGGAGCAGCTTACCCTTGCTTCTTCAGGAGAAGTAGTCCCGGATGCTGTAGTAGTTCCGGCTGGACAAGGAAGCCTTGTTCTTGGAGCTTGGTACGCGTTTAATGATCTCATGCGCGGAGACGCAATCAAGAAAATACCCAGAATATACGCAGTTCAAGGTTCTTCGTGTTCTCCTCTTTATAACGCGTGGACGCAAGGACTCGACAATGTACCGGACGTTGCGCCGCCAGAAGGGAAATGCGTTGCCGAAGGGATAGTTTCAACGCATATAATAAGAGGAGCGGAGTTGCTTCGGTCGATACGCGATTCTGGGGGGGCGGTTCTGGCAATAGATGATGAAAAAACAGTGAAGGCATTACTCGAACTTGCGAAAATGGGGCTTTATGTTGAACCCACAAGTGCTGTTGCGGTTGCCGCATTAAGCGAGCTTTACTCTTCCAAAAGCCTGCTTCCGGGGGAGTGTGTGGTAGTTTTGCTTTCCAGTACAGGTTTGAAGACGACGCCTTATATTCAGGAAATTCTAGACGGGAGAAGTGGAATATGAAGTTTTTAGTTATAGCGACAGGCGGAACGATAGCAAGCGTATCGACCCCTGATGGATTTAAGCCTGGTCTTACTGGTGAACAACTGGTGTCCAGATGTTATGAAATTTCGCCGGATGACAGTATTGACGTTATTGATTTATTCTCAAAGGACAGCACTAACATATCTCCGAAGGATTGGTTTGTCGCTGCAGATTGCATAAATGCTCACGCAACCCATTTTGACGCGACAATAGTGTTGCATGGCACCGATACTATGGCGTGGACGGCTGCGGCGCTATCGTTTATGACAAATTCGCTTGTGGTAATGACGGGATCAATGCTGCCTTTTGTGGTTGAAGGAAGCGATGCCGACGATAATCTGAACGGCGCTTTTGCTTTTGCGCGTTTGCTATTTAAAGCCGGAAGAAAGGAAGTTGCCCTTGCTTTCTACGGAAAGCTTTTTGATGGAAGTAGCGTTTCTAAAAGCGATTCGCACGCGTTAGACGCCTTCAAAACTTGGAGTAAGCCCTTGCTTGGCTTCAAGGATGGGGGAAAATATGCGTTAAGCGATTACGAACCAAAAAAACACGAGAAAAGTAACAAAAAAATTGAAGAATTTATAAAAGAAAGGCATGTTGCGCTTATTCCGGTATTTCCCGGGATAAAAGCCGATTATTTCAGAGCGCTGATAGAAACAAACCCAAAGGCAATTTTGCTTGAAGGATACGGTTCTGCGGGAGTCGCTTTTGAATATGACGATGAAAATCTTCTTCCCTGCATCGAAGAGGCTGTAAAAAGAGGCATTGTTGTCGTTATAGGGACATCGTGTCCAAACGGCGGCGCTACGCCTGAAGTTTATGAAGTCGGGGTACGCGCGCTTCGAGCGGGGGCTGTCTCCGCAGGAGATCTGACTCGCGAGGCAGTGATGGTAAAACTAATGTTAGGTCTTCCGATTTAATGAGCGCAAATTCTTTTTCGATAGGTCGGTATATTCCTGTAGACTCGGCGATTCATTCTCTTGACCCGCGTTCAAAATTCATTGCGGTGACCGCCGCGTTAATTTGGATTTTCAGCTCCAAAGGCTTCACGGAATATTCGCTCTGCGCGCTTGTTTTTGTTGCATGCGCTTTATTGTCAAAAATTTCTGTTAGTATTTTTTGGGGAACTTTGTGGAATGTTCGTTTTCTCATTTTGTTAACGGGGACAATTCATATTTTTTATGGTGAGTTTGTTGGCGCGATTGAGGTATGTTTTCGGATTTCAATGTTGATTTTATTTGCGTCGCTTTTGCCGCTTACTACATCTCCGATGTCAATAGCGGACGCCTTCTCTAAAATCTTTCCGCAGGAAATTTCCGTTATGATAATGATGGCGCTCAGATTCATACCTCTATTGTCGGATGAGGCAATGAAAATAAAAAAAGCTCAAATTGCCCGAGGCGCCAGATTTGACGACAAAAATATAATTAATCGTATTAAAGCTTATTTTCCTGTTTTAATCCCGCTATTTGTGATAGCGTTTAAAAGAGCCGACGAACTATCAATAGCTATGGAAGCGCGTGGCTACGTGGTTGGAGCAAAACGTTCGCGATTTCGTCCTCTTGAGTGGAAAAAAATTGATTCTTGCGTTACAGTATTATCTGTATGTTTAATAATTTATATTATTATTCTCCCATTGGCGAAATGGATATAATATTGATGAGTTGAACGACATTCTATATGATAATGATAATACATCTAAACGAAAGGTGTTAAAATATATGTCGTCAGCAGTCAATAAATATGCCGTTCGGGTTTCATATCTTGGAACAAACTATGCCGGATGGCAGAGGCAAAGCGACGTCGTAAGCATTCAGCAATGCATTGAAGAATCGCTTTTGAAAATTGGAGAAAATTGTACTGTTACAGGCGCGGGAAGAACAGATGCGGGGGTGCATGCAATAAGCCAAATAGCGTCTTTCAGTACTCAAAAAAACTGGGAAACGCGAAGGATTTTACTTGCGATGAATGCTCAACTGCCTGAAGATATTCGTATAATGGACGTTTGGCGGGTAGATGAATATTTTGACGCAAGACGTTCCGCTTTATGGCGGGAGTATCGTTATTTTATATATCATGGCAGTAGCTGCCTTGCGCCAATTCGTCCTTTTGTGTGGTGGAATCGCCACTTTTGGAATTTGGATAACGTAAGGATTGCATGTCGCTTAATAACAGGTCGCCATGATTTTCGCGCTTTCTGCAAAGCGACGGAGTGCCCGGAAAATTCTGTGCGAACACTTTTACGCGTTTCATGTAAACGTATCGGCGGAATGACTATGTTACAAATCAGAGGAGAAGCTTTCCTCAATAATATGGTTAGGATAATAGTTGGAAATCTTGATCGGGTTGGGCGGGGGGAAGCCGCGCCCGAGTGGATCAGCGAACTGCTTTTAGGCATGAACAGAATTGAATCGGGAATGACTGCTCCGGCAAGCGGGCTTTTTTTCTGGCGCGTAGGATATCCTTTGGGAGGAATTAAATAAAAATGTTCGGTACAGATATAGGAATAGATCTTGGCACGGCGACGGTTCTTATCTTTGAAAAAAAACACGGAGTGGTTTTAAGGGAGCCGTCTGTTGTTGCTGTTGACATTGATAGGGGAGATATTCTTGCCGTTGGACTTGAGGCAAAGAGAATGGTGGGAAGAACTCCCGGTAATATCGTATCTGTAAGACCGCTTAGAGACGGGGTTATTGCGGATTATTCAATGACCGAAGCGATGTTGCACTATTTTATGAGACGAATTATACAAGGGTGGAGAAGGTTTTTTAAAAATCGCGTGATGATCTGCGTCCCTTCTGGAGCAACCGATGTTGAGCGACGCGCGGTCCTTGAAGCAGCAGTTGAGGTTGGTGCAAAAGAGGCTTATCTTATTGAAGAACCCATGGCGGCGGCAATAGGCGCCGGTTTGGATGTGGAAGAACCAAAGGGTAAAATGATTGTGGACGTAGGCGGAGGAACGACGGATATTGCCGTTATATCAATGGGCGGCGTTGTCGTATCCAAATCGCTTCGCGTTGGCGGAGATAAATTCGACGAGAGCATAGTTCGTTACATGCGTCGGGAATACAATCTTGCTATAGGAGACCAGACGGCTGAAAACCTAAAGATCCAGATAGGTACTTGTATGCCAACGGAGGAACGGGAAAGCAGCATGATAATAAAAGGACGCGACTTAGTTCAGGGGTTGCCGCGTCAGATAGAGGTCTCAAGCAGCGCCATAAACAAAGCCATTTCAGAGCTTATTCAATCTTTAGTCGACGGAGTTCGCAATGTGCTGGAGGTAACTCCGCCGGAACTTTCGGCTGACATCATTGACGGAGGAATAGTTCTCACAGGCGGAGGAGCATTACTAAGCGGATTGTCGGAGCTTATTTCAAGCCAAACTGGTATATATTGTTTTGTGGCGGAAAAACCTATGGAATGCGTAGCTCTCGGGACAGGAGAGACGCTTGCAGGTATTGACGAGATTATGGCAAGCGGACGTAATGGCATACTGGTGAATAGCAACAAAAAGAGAAAAAACTGATTTTAAGCAAACGGAAAATAGCTAACGTTCCCCAAAATATCTGCCGATATTACCGGTAGATGTTTCATGAAAGGGAGCGTTTTTTTATGCAAAGAGGCATTTACACAGCTTGCTCGGCAATGCTTGTTCAAACGACTTATCTGGACGTTGTATCTAATAATCTGGCAAATGTAAGCACAGCGGGTTTTCGCAAAAGGATACCCGTAAGTCAGTCTTTTCCCGAATTGCTTATGGACAGGGTAGAAAAGGTGTCCGAGGATGGGGAAACCAAAATTATGACGTATCCGCCATTTCAGATGAACTTCAAAGGAAAGACTCCAATAGGCGATCTGAGCTTTGCAAACATTATGACGAGTACCTACATGCCAAATTTTCACGGCGCTTATGCCGTTACGGACAACCCGTTTGACGTGGCTTTGCGGGGAGAGGGCTTCTTTACTCTACAAAATCAAGATGGAGATACTTTGTATTCAAGACAGGGGAGTTTTCAGATTGACGGAGCGGGAAATATTGTGTCGTCGGATGGTATGAGGCTCATGGCTGGCGGCGCCCCTGTAAATATTGGAGAAAACACAAACTTCTCGTTCACTAACGATGGTTTCATTATTTCAGATGGAGAAGCTGTTGCTCAACTTGATATAGTCACTTTTGAGACTCCTTCTCTTTTGCGTCAAATGGGGTTTTCAGCGCTATTTTCCGAAACGCCGCAGTCGGGCGCCCCAACGCCTGTAGAAGAACCGACCGTACTGCCAGGAACTCTTGAGAAATCAAATGTTAACGTTGTTGAGGAAATGGCTCGTATGGTTGAAATTCAAAGGGCATATGAAGCTTCGTCAAAAGCTTTGCTGACCAATGATGAAACTACCACAAAAATGATATCGACATTCAGCAAATAAAGAGTTTTATTGCTTGTTAAAATGATAAAGTCTATAAATAGAGGTGATTAATAATGCTTAGATCTCTTTGGTCAAGCGCTTCGGGAATGATAGCTCAACAGACGCATCTTGACGTAGTTGCTCATAATCTGGCAAACGTTAATACAACTGGATACAAGCGACAGAGGGCAGATTTTCAGGATTTGCTATATCAGATAAATCGCGAGGTTGGAACTCCTGTTGATCCTAATTCGCAAGTTCCTACAGGCGTTCAGGTTGGTTTAGGAGTGCGCGTAATTGGAACTTCGCGAATAATGTCAATTGGAAACCTTCAGGTTACAGATAATCCTCTTGATATTGCGATTGCGGGAGATCAGGGTTATTTTCAGGTAACAAAGCAAAATGGCGACTTGGCTTATACGCGTTCAGGCGCGTGGCAGGTAGACGCCGAAGGTCAGGTTGTGAATCAGGACGGGCTTCTTTTAGAGCCAGCAATAGTAGTTCCTGAGAATACTGTTGAAATAATCGTTCAACCGGATGGAAGATTTTTTGCCCGCCTAAGCGGCGATGTGGAACCTCAGGAAATTGGACAGATAGAGCTTGCTCGCTTTATAAATCCCGCAGGTCTTCGCGCGCTTGGAGGTTCTCTTTTTGAGGAGACTCCCGCGAGCGGCGCCCCGATTATTGCAAACCCGGGGGAAGACGGGATGTCAGAAATACGTCAGAAAATACTTGAAATGTCAAATGTGCAAATCGTTGAAGAAATGGTTGACATGATAATTGCACAAAGAGCGTATGAAGCAAATTCAAAGACTCTGCAGACGGCGGATAACTTATTACAGACAGCGGTTGGACTCAAACGGTAAGTTTTATGAGATCCGAAAGAAATGCTAATAATACCAGGACGGCAAAACACATACGAAGCAGGGGTTCCAAACTATCACGCTTTAGGAACTTATGTTTTGTTGTTTTTGTTCCTCTTAGCAGAGCGCGGACTTCTTTACTCAATCGGCAAATCCACTCTGTTGGCAATAAGAGCCTTCTTGCCCGCTCTCGCAAAATGCAGACGCTGCTTCGCAAACTTGGTATTAAGATCAGGAATTTACATGCGGCTAAACATAAACCTGAATAAGAGGGCGCGGAAAGTTGTTCCGCTCCTTTTTTTTGTATTGATTCTCCTCGTATCGCAGATAAGTGCAAGCGCTGCTGATGTCGACGTATTGAACATAAGAATATCGGATAGCGTAAGCTCCGCTTTTGGTTCGTTTACCTTGTCCGAAATAGCCGATATTGAAGGTCCAAGAGAAGCTTCGCGTATTGCCGGAATGCTACGCTTTTCGACGCCTGCTTCGAAAATCCTTTTAAGGGAGAATGTAATAAACGCTCTTCGAAAGAGCAGTATTGCAGGCGTTAGGATAGAATTAAGGATGCCTCCCGAGGTTTCGATTGAAATCATTGGAAACGCGAGGCAAATGGGAGAAAAATCCGCAGAAGAGTGGCGCTATCTTTCAGAAGCGGTAAAGAAATTATCAAATTGGAAGTACGATGTCGATGTAGTACCTCAAGGAAAAATACCATCGGGCGTATTGTCAGGTCCCGCATCAATCGTTCCGGGTTCAGCGTCAACAAATCTAAAATTTCGGGATAACACAGGAAAAGAAAGTTCCGTTCTTGTAAGATTTACATGGTATCAGCCCGTCCAGATATTAAAACGTTCCATAAAAAGAGGAGAAATAATTCGCGCCGAAGACATCGGAGAGCGTTCCGTAAAAATAGTAACTCCGAATGTTTACGCAAGCACTCCTGAAGAGGTTACGGGAAAATCCACGCGTAAAGCTCTACAACAGGGAGAAATGATCCTGCTCAGTTTAGTTGCTGATGTGCCGATAATACAAAAAGGGAAGCTAATAACTCTCTTTGTTAACTTAGACGGTTTAATGATTGAGTCGAAAGGAGAAGCTCAACAGAGCGGTTTTGAAGGCGATGTTATAAGCGTGAAAAATCTCGCCAGCAAAAAAATTGTCTCCGGCGTTATAAGAAGTCCGGAGCGAGTGGAGGTGCTTAAATAATGAGGAAAATTGTTTTATTAATGGCTTGCTTTGGTTTTATAATTCTCAGCTCCGAATGCGTTTTCGCTGTTTCCCTCTGGAACGATAATGCCAATTGGGTTACTGACAAACGCCCTACAAGCATAGGGGACATAATTAATGTAAGAGTTATTGAGAGTACTAGAACAAGCGATGCGGGGAAAACTGACCTTAAAAAGGACACTGCTTCCTCGGTATCAGACGGAACCGGAATACTAAGTTTTATACGCGCGTTCGGGCTTAATACCGCCGCTTCAAACAAGGGCGACGGGACAACCTCGCGTACTTATTCCGCTACAACTCTTATTTCGTGTATGGTTATTGATGTCCTTCCAAATGGAAACTTGGTGATAGAAGGAACGCGCGACCTCAAAACGAACGACGAGACGTTGCAGCTTCAGATTATCGGAGTTATCCGGCCACAGGATGTCGATGCGCGTAATCAGATAAGAAGCGACTTGATAGCCAATGCCGATATTGGGATAAAAGGCAGAGGTTCATTGACTCGCCTACAAAAGCCTGGAATATTAACGCAGATACTCCAAGCCATCTTCTAGAAAGAAGGCAATAGCGATGAAAAACAAAGCAATACTGTTATTAACTGTCTTAATAATCCTTTTTGCCGGTAGCGAAGCATTTTCCGGCGTCAGAAACGAGGCGCAGGTAAACCCGGAGGTACGCATAAAAGACCTTGCCGATATAGAAGGCGCCCGATCAAATCAGCTTGTTGGAATCGGGCTTGTGGTAGGGCTTCAGGGAACTGGAGATAAGGCTCAAATGACCGCTCAAATGATGGGGAATATGATGCAGCAATTTGGAGTAACTCTCGATCCCAAAATGCTTTCTACAAAAAACGCGGCTGCGGTTACAATAATGGCTGAGTTGCCGCCGTATATTCGTGAAGGACAGCCGATAGACGTTATGGTGAATGCAATTGCCGACGCAAAAAGCCTACAAGGCGGGACGCTGCTTCAAGCTCCGCTTAAGGCAGCGGATGGAACAGTTTACGCTGTAGCTCAAGGACCTGTTCTTGTAGGTGGTTATGCAGTACAAGGCGCTGCGGCAAGTCTTTCAAAAAATATCTCAACTGCGGGAAGAATCCCGGGGGGAGCAATTGTTGAGCGTGGAGTTTCGACAGGTTTTACAAACGGAGGTCAGGTGGCTTTGCTTCTGCGTAATCCGGACTTCACCACAGCTCAACGAATTGCTGACATTATAAACGCCACATTCGGTCCGATAGCGGCGCCTTCTGACGCCGGTCGTGTCCTTATGAATCTTCCGGGTGAATATAGCGCTGCGCCCACAGCTTTTTTAGCGAAAATAGAAAAACTATCGATAAGACCGGATTCAACGGCAAAGGTTGCGATTAATGAACGAACAGGCACCGTTGTAATGGGCGGAAATGTGAGAATAAGCGCTGTCGCGGTTGCACATGGAGGGCTTACAGTATCTGTCAAGGAAACTCCTACAATCGTTCAACCTGACCCGTTCAGTCAAGGCGTTACAGCTATGTCGAACAATACTGATATTCAAATAGATGAAAACGGCGCTAATCGTCAGTTGATTGCTCTGCCTGCGACAACTACTGTGGGGGAACTTGTCAACGCGTTGAATTCAATAGGAGCAAGTCCGCGCGATGTTATTGCGATACTTCAGGCTATGAATCAGGCTGGGGCGTTGCACGGCGAACTTGTCAATATGTGATAACGGTCTAAATCAAACGTATGCTTCGTTGGTTCTGCTCCCCTTGCTCGACGTAGGCTAAATCTACGCCTTCGCGGCTCTGTCGCAGAAGCCGCCTCGCCTACGTTCGATTTAGAACCGTTATCATTCGAAATTGAACTGGGGTAAATCAAACGTATGATTTGTTGTAAATAATCCCCTTGCGAGACGTAGGTATAATCTACGCCTTCGCGGCTCTGTCGTGATAGCCGCCTCGCCTACGTTCGGTAAGCGAAGCTTCAGTTTTATTTTAGACTCGTTATCATAAGAAATCGAATTGGGGTAAATCAAACGTATGATTTGTTGTAAATAACCCTTGCGAGACGTAGGTATAATCTACGCCTTCGCGGCGGGTCGCAGAAGCCGCCTCGCCTACGTTTGAGATGAAAATTGATATCATTCTGAATAGAATTGGGGTAAAATATAATGACAAGCGTGGCAAGTTACAATTTTAGGGTATTAAACACCACAATAGATCCTGAAATACATAAAACAAAAGATGCCAAAGTGCTGAAGGAGTCGTGTCAGCAGTTTGAATCTATATTTCTTGCTGAAATATGGAAGAAAATGGGGTCTCTGTCTCGTAAAATAAGTGGTAAAGAGGATAGTGACCGCCCTTTTGCTCAGATGGAAGATTTGGCTTTGGAAATGTCCGCTGAGGAGCTTTCTAAGAGCGGCGGAATAGGGCTTTGGAAGATGCTATACGAAGAACTGCTTCCACAGCTTGAAAAAGATGAATGAAAGGAGTTTAAGCATGGAAGATCGGAAAATTGTTCTGGTGGTGGATGATTCGTCAGCTAACCTTCAATTATGTAGAGGCTTGTTGAGCAACGATTATGACGTACGACTGGCGAAAAGCGGAAAGATGGCTTTGGACGCGCTTGCCAGAATACGTCCGGATCTTATTTTATTGGATATAGAAATGCCGGATATGTCAGGTTTTGAAGTTATGACCGAAATTAAGAAAAACCGTGATCTTGATGGTATCCCTGTAATATTCGTAACTTCTCACGCATCGGAAAAACTCGTGCTTAAAGCGCGGGAACAAGGCGCGGTTGATTATATAGTAAAGCCTTTTGTCTCTGATGTGTTGTACAAAAAGATAGATAAAGCGTTTGACGCTAAAAAATAGTTTTTCATACTGGATACTATACTCATCATCCAGAAATAAACAAACGCCTTATCGCGTCAGTATTGCTCCATAAATCTATCCATACGCCGGTAATAATTGCGTTATTCTCTTCGTGTCCCATATTTCCGGCAAAGTTTCCCGTTTTGGCAAAAGAGCAACGTATGCTTTTGTTTTCAGATTCCAAACCAATACTAGGTATCGAATACGCGTTTATTTTTTCGTCTCCTTGTAACAGTAAACAATTGGTTTTTGAGGAAGTGCAAATAATCGGCTCTGGTTTTTCTACTGTTTTTAAATTATAACTGCCAATTATTTGCGTAACTCCTAAGCCTTTTTCTTCCGAGTCATCCGGCTTAAAGAATTTATCTCCGAATACAAGCCCTGAAGCGCCATTTGCGAAAACTATTTTACCCAGTACAATCATTTTTCTTAGCGCAGTAGAAAAATGTTCTTCTGATTTAAAGGAATCAATTGCAATGTATCCTAATCCGTCAGGGAAATAGTACATATCAAAGTTTTTCGATAGCATGTCTTTTGCTGTAATATAGGATACCTGACAGCCAAATGAACTGAAAAGAAGCTCCGCATTGTTTCCTTCACTTGACAGCGCAAGGTTGTCGAATATAGCTACTTTAGGCAATGTGGATTTTTGAAAACGCTCTATCATATCTGTTGGAGTCCAGTCTTGATTATAATTACCAATTGCTTCTAAAGCTAAATAGTCTATCTGCCCCACAAGCTGGGATATTCTGGATACCGCTGCCCGTATGGAAAACGTTGCTCTTGTATATGACTTTGCTGTGGATAAAGCTTCAATTGTTGGGATAGGCGGCTCCAGTTCACTTGGGATATAGCCAAAAGTTGACCACCTGAAGTGAATTCCCACGTTATTTTCAAATAACTGAAATGAATGCTGTTCAAACGGATTGACAAACACAGCGCCATTAATTCGTATGTTCGGATTCTTTGTTTCAAGCGTTGCGCAAATATCTCCTATTATTTTTATTGCGGGGCGCGGATGGTTTTCCGCATAACAACAAAGTATTACCGAACAATCAAGAATGGAAGCAATCTCGGAAGCGGTCGTATCGGTATAGCATTCTCTTGTCGTTTCTCCTCTTGCTCCCAAATCGCATACAATAACATTGATCATGTTATGTTTAGCGCCTGCCTCAAAGAGCGCTTTGACTGTTTTGGGATTAGTGCAGGTCTTTAGATTTATAACAGTTATGCGTTCTTCTGCGGCAGATTGCAAGAGACGTACGTTGACAGGATTAAAACCGCAATAAAATACACGCAGAGCAATTCCATAACGCTTCATTGCTGATATTAGAAGAACACTTGGAGGAACAAATCCGGGCTTATGCTCTCCGGCAATTATAACTCTCGGAAGTTTCAATCTACATCATCCCTTGCATTATTGTATTTAAATAATCTTATGTAGTATTATATCGGATTAGGCAAAAAATAAGTTTAAGGCGGTAATGAATAATGCTAATTATTTTGCTACATCGAGCAAGGGCGCGCAATAACAACGATGCATGCGTTTGACGCGCAACTCGGTATGAAAGGCGGTAAAAAATAATGCTAATAGTTCTAGATGTAGGAAATAGTAATACTGTAATTGGAGTTTACGATATGACTGCGAAGAAACTATTATTCAATTGGAGAATAACTTCTCATCGTCAAACGGCGGATGAAATAGGTCTCCTGTTATTTAATCTGACAAAATCGGCGGAGATATCGCCTAAAGATATTGACTCCGCAATTATGTCAAGCGTTGTCCCGGCGCTTGACAAGCTAATAATTGAGGCGATAAAAAACTATTTTGGCGTTGATTGTATGAAAGTTTCAATTATGCTTGATCTTGGAATTGAATTAAGGTACGCCATGCCGAAGGAACTTGGAGCGGATCGCATTGTGAACGCCGTCGCGGCAGTTTCAAAATATGGAATTGGAAAACCGATTATTGTTATCGATTACGGGACTGCTATAACTTTTGACGTTATATCGAAAGATGGAGCTTACATTGGCGGTGTTATTTATCCGGGACTTGAAACATCAATTGAGGCATTATTCGGAAAAACGGCAAAGCTGCCGCAAGTTGCTCTGGAAGCTCCTTCGGCGGTGATAGCGCAGAATACGATTGAAGCCATACAATCAGGCGTGATTTATGGCAATGCGGGCATGACGGAAAGAATAATTTCAATGATAAAAGACGAGCTTGGAACAAAAGATTGCCTCATAATAGCAACGGGAGGACAAGCAAAACTTATGTCAAACTATACGGAAATTATTCATCAAGTTGATACTTGGTTGACGTTGGAGGGGTTGCGGATATTGTACGAACGCAATGCCTGATACCAGGTTATAATCGGACGTATGCTTCGTTGGTTCTCGCGCGCCTTGTTCGACGTAGGTTTATACTACGCCTTCACGGCGGCGCGCAGAAGCCGCCTCGCCTACGTTCGATTCTAACCTGGTATACTTTAAGCTGGGTAACATGATATCGAACAAGAAATGCCTGAAACTAAATTATAGTCGGACGTATGCTTCGTTGTTGTTGCGCCCCCGACGCTCGACGTAGGTTAAATCTACGCCTTCGCATCGGGTCGCAACAGCCGCCTCGCCTACGTTCGATTCAAACTTGGTATTAAAAACTGGGTTTACCGCATCGCGCTTTTTCATGATCATCTGTGATTGACGCCCATCTTGAACGTCTTCGCGAGCGTAGCGCGGCGATCCAGTACTAATAGCACATTTTCGCGCGATGATTGAGTTTAACAAATTATAATTTTCTGGAGCCAACCAACATGATGCATCAATCTCAAAACCAATATGTGAAAAACCACAGTAAAGGCGCTGCGGATGGTAGCGAAGGGCTTGCATTGTGGTTAGCCCCAATGGCGGGCATTACTATTCCGCCTGTAAGGTTGTTTTTCTCGCGCCTTGGCGCAAAGATAACGCATACCGAAATGGTAAGCGCTTCGGGATTGCTTTATAAAAATAAAAAGACAAGGAGCATGTTGGAGATTTTGCCCGGGGAATCACATGTAATCCTTCAGTTATTTGCCGGAGACGCGGATTCGCTTGTCCACGCTGCGGAATTCGCTCTTACTGTTGCCGATATTGATAAGAAACAAAATGGCGTTGCTTCTTATTTTGCGTTTGGAATAAATATGGCGTGTCCAATGCCGAAAGTACAAAAACGTGGAGCAGGGTCAAAACTTCTTGAATATCCCGATTTAGCTTTTTCTATGGTTGAAAGGCTCAAGAAAATCGGGCTGCCTGTTTGGGTAAAAATACGAAAGACTCCACAAAAAAACGGATTGACCACATATCAATTTATTGAAGGTCTTATTGAGGCTGGAGCGGATAACGTTTGTTTGCATGGAAGAACTCCTGCTCAACGTTATGAAGGAACAGCCGATAAAGGGATAGTATGTGATATGGCTCGGATTTTTCCCGGAAAAATATCCGGAAGCGGCGACGTATATACTCATGAGGATGCAAAAGTATATCTTGACGCCGGATGTGTTGGCGTTATGGCGGCAAGAGGCGCGCTCGCAAATCCGTTTATATTCCAAAGCGACCCGTCATATCCACCGGCTCGTGAACAACTTGAATTACTTCAACAATTTGGGCGCGACGTCAGCAATTGGGCAGGTCCAAGAATAGCCGTGATTATGGTTAAGCGATTGCTTGCCGGAATGTTAAAGGGAATTTGCGGCGCGGGAGTTTTTCGCCGAGAAATAGCTAGAGAGCTTGATTATGAAAAAATAACGTACCTTATTGAACAGGGAATAGAAAGCAGGGAATAATTTTTATAGGGGGGTGTATCAATAATGGAGTCAGAAACTATGCGTCAGAAAACGCGGGAAATTGCCGAGCCTTGGAAGGGTAAGAAAGGTGGATTAATTCCGGTTTTACAGAAAGTACAGGGCGAAATTGGATATCTTCCGCGCGAAGCTATGGAAACAATTTCTCAAGAACTTAGATTGCCGCTTGCCGAGATTTATGGAGTTGCTACATTCTATGCGCAGTTCCATCTTAAGCCGCGAGGCAAAAACATCGTTCGCGTTTGTCGCGGCACTGCGTGTCACGTTCGCGGAAGCCTGAAGATAATGAATAAATTTAAGGAAGAACTCGAAATTGAAGATAACGAAACAACAAAGGATCTAATGTTCACCCTTGAGCCTGTCGCGTGTCTTGGAGCTTGTGGCCTCGCGCCTGTGCTTATGGTTAACACTGAAACTCATGGCAGGCTTGAAGATGATTCAGTCGTAAAAATAATCGAAGAATATAAGCATGGGAGTTGAACATAACATGACGAAGATAACTAATCTAGCTGACCTGCGAAAGATTAAAGAAACTGCCAGCGACCAGACATCAGCTCGTTCAGAAGGACGCACCCGCGTTATAGTAGGCCTTGGAACCTGCGGAATAGCCGCCGGAGCAAGGAATGTTATGCAAGCTATAATGGAAGAGCTTCAAAAACGCAAAATTAAAGATGTCTCCGTTGAAACAACCGGATGCATAGGAATGTGCCAAAAGGAGCCTCTTGTTGACATAATACACGAAGGTCAACCGAGAATAACATATGGCAACGTTAAAACTGACGATGCCGCGCGCATTGTTTCAAATCATATTGTAAACGGAAAAATTCTGGAAGATATCCTAGTTGGTCGCGCGGAATAAGTAGGGGCGGCAATCTGCCGCCCGCATTTATTAACCCCGCCCATCGCCACTTTTACAATTTACATTGAACAATTTACAATTATATACATAAACACCGTAAGGGTTGGCGCCCCCCAGCTCTCTCTTCCGGCTTCGCCGTAATTCACCTTGTCCTCGACAACCCGCCAGCCGCGTTACATTTGCTTTTGCAATTAATCTGCCCCCAATAATATACGCTGATTAAGCGGATTTTTTGCATAATCAATTGAGATGAGATATACTGTATTTAAAAGGAGGCGCGGTTAAAATGGAGACAATTCAAGCGTATTATAATGGCAGAGTTTTTGTGCCGCTTGCCCCGGTCAATGTAAAGATTAATCAACCTGCAATAATTACTATTATGGAAGCCTCAAATACGAAGACGAACGACAAAAGCTATATTGAATTCTTTGGCGCGATGGACGCCGAAAGCTATAGAGAGATTATGGGAGCATTAAAAGACACAGAAATGGTCGATGTGAATGAATGGTGATATGCTGGATACCAATGTCATCATCAAATATCTTTCTGGCGATGAATCTGCAAAACGGCTTATTGATAACGCCTCAGATATCTCTGTGTCGGTTATTGTTGTAGGTGAGCTTCAATATGGAGCGCAGAAATCGTCAAGGACAGAAAGCAACATAGCGCTATATGCAAAATTCCTTTCAAATTTTTTAATTATCCCCGTTGATGAAAATATCGCCGCAGTATATGGAGAAGTAAAAGAGCAGTTACGAGCGAAGGGAATCAATATACCTGAGAACGATGTTTGGATTGCAGCATCAGCTAAATCACGCCGGTGTCGTTTACTAACATACGATACCCATTTCAATTCAGTTGATAATCTGGAAGTTGTGTCATAATCACTCTTTTCTGCTGAGGAAATGAGATCTATGGAAGATTATATAATCATTTTACAATGTTTGCATAGCTTATTGCATCAATCTTTCTTCTGTTCTTTTTGCATAACTTATTGTAACTCTCCACCTTCAGCCAGGTTGCATTTACTTTTGCATTAAAGCAATATAAGCATATTTAATAATTTTTTTAAAAAACGCTTGACAAATGCTCGTATATTTTGCATAATGTCCGATGTGTGTATTGCGCACAAGGGTTATAAATGTATATTGACAATTAGACCTTGGCAATAAATAACCAACAAAGCTTTGATACGCTCGCGTAGGATTCCTGAAGGCACGAAAGGCAGGTGCAACCCCCGACAGCCATAACGGACGGTTGAGCGTTAACAGAGTACGGAAACTGTAGACATTCAAGATATGCGGAAGCTTAAGGAAGAACCGTTAATCTAAAGAGGAAGGAAACGAGGCAAACTTCGCCTTTAGGCTAAATGAGGTTTTCTTAATCCGATTGCCTGTCTTGGAAACGTTTTTTGCAGTTACCGTAATATAAAGCAAAAAGCAATAAACTAAAATTCCAAGGGGGAAAATAACAATGAAGAAATTTGCAGCACTTTTAGCAGTAGTAGTACTTATTGCGTTTGCGGCGCCGGTACTTGCCGCAACCAACCCGTTCATGGATGTTCCCATGAACAGCTGGGCTTACGACGCAGTCGCGCAGCTTGCCTCTAAAGGAATCCTTTCCGGATATCCTGATGGTCTTTACAAAGGCAGACAGCCGATGACCCGTTATGAAGCCGCTTCCGCTATCGCCCGCGCGCTCGCTTATGTCGATATGACAAAGGCAAGCAAGCAGGATGTCGATATGCTGAAAAGACTTATAGTTGAGTTCAAAGACGAACTTGACGCGCTTGGAGTTCGCGTGGACGAACTTGAAAGAGATATGGGCATATTCAAGAGCCGTCTTAACGGCTGGAGAATCAGCGGACGTATTCGCTTCGACATCGAGCATCGTATGCGCGACGAGAGTTTTCGTTCACCTCCTCCTCCTGAGCAAGCTGATTCCATGGGTAACGCCGGACTTGGCGACGCCCGTATCAACATCGACCGTTTCTTTGGCGAAGATGACAGCGCGTTCTTCCGTCTACAGATTCGCGGACGTAACGACGGCGGACGTGACTCCGCCGGTAGAGAGTTTGCGTATCATTACTTCTACGCGACCGTCCCGTTCCTTTATGGATCATTCCTTACAGTGGGCTGGACTGGAGACGATGAAATTGACAGTCGCTTTGCATTCTCACCGGACAGAAACGGACGTTACAGCAACTATTCCTGGTTCAACGATACTCGTATGCCAATGATGAAACTTGAGAAGAGCTTTGAGTTTGGTAACTTCGTCGGTTACCTCGCGCATCCGGGCGTTGGCACTGGTACGGGAGCAACTGCCAGCGATGCATGGATGCTTATGATGAACTTTGATTTCAAGTGGAACGAGCAGTTTAGCTTTGGAATCGGCGGAAACTATGTAACCCAGGATGACTTCAGATATGATAATCCAGGCTGGGACAGCGCGTTTACCGGATGGCTCGGCTTTGACTTCAACTTCATACAGGGCGCTACATTGCATGGAATAGTGTACTTCCAGGGCAAGAGCGGTGACAACCCAGATTGGGACGAGAGCGGAAACGCATGGCGCGTAGCCTTCGATCTTAGCCAGGAGCTTCTTGGATTCACCAGCTTATATGCAGAGTACGGCAGAGTTGGAGAGAGTTTCTGGGCAATGGACGGCCTTCAGAGTAACATATTCATAATTGGCGATCGTGAATTTATGGATCCTGATTATTATGGCAGTTTCGCTTGGGATGACATAACATTCTGGAAGATTGGCGCTACTCAAAAATGGACTGACAGAGTGACGACATGGTTGTTCTATGTACATTCCAGCACAACCGTTGGCGGACTTGACGCGGGAGCAAGGCAGATTGGAGTCGGCATAGACTACCAGTATAATCCTTATACAGTATTCAGCCTTAATTACATGATGTGGGAAGGCATTGATGCTTATGACAACATCGATTTTAGCCGCATCCGCTTCACAACTCAGGTCAGCTTCTAATTTAAGTTAATTATTAAGGGACTCCCGCAAGGGAGTCTCTTTTTTGTGCAATAACAAAATAATACGATTGTAGGGCAGGGGCTCTGCTCATTGCCGAACGTTGTAGGGGCGGCATTCTGCCGCCCGTTTTGTAAACCTCGACCATCGCTAAATAGAACCGCGTGGCTAGTGGTTGGTACGACAGCGCGACGCCGAACGTTGTAGGGGCGGCAATCTGCCGCCCGTTTTTGTAAACCTCGACCATCGCTAAATAGTACCGCGTGGTTAGTGGTTGGTACGACAGCGCGACGCCGAACGTTGTAGGGGCGGCAGAATGCCGCCCCTACGATGCTATTTACCTTTTCTAGAACGAAACCTGGGTGGTAAGACGTATTCGCGAATAGCTTCTGTCGCGCCAACTATCCTTTCCTTCCCATTTTATGTAGTTCAATCCGAACAAAACATAGCTGTTGTATGCGTACTCAATACCAACGCCATACTGTCTTAATCCTACGTCTTCCGTAGAATATCCAGCCGAGGCGCTTCCGTTTATATCAGCATAAAAAAGCCATGTGCTGAGTCTGTCGTTCCATTGCTGGTTTGCTCCTATTTTCATCATTGAGAGATCGTAATTGGCCACGTTGCCAAAAATGGAAGTGGACTCGTATTCCGCTTCGCCCAATAACATATTGTTATCAATTCCGTCAAGCGCGAAAAATCCGCGTTCCACTTGCATATATTCAGTATAAAGGTTTGTAAATTTGAGAACGTCCTGATTAATGCTAATTGCGGCTCTCACAGCCATTCCGCCGCTTGGGCGACCTGGGACATCGCATTTTTCCCAGTAATTATCATCGGTTTTAGTCATCTGGTAATAGAGCATTCCATGAATCGTGGCGATGTTTGCTATGTTGTAATCCAGTCCAAGCCATGATGTAAATATATCGCTCCATCCCTGACCTTCCCCAATACTGACCGATTTGTCGGTTGCCCAGTCATCCTGCACTATATATTGAGCTCCCAAACCAAAGCCAAAAGATTGATTAAGCTTCACGTCAAGATTTGCAAACACATTCCACGCGCCAGGAGAATATGGTTCCCATACCGGGTCGTTGAATTTTGTTCCACCGGCGCCGTCAATTTTTTCGCGCGCTATGTATGTCGTAAAGTTTATGATGACAAAGTTCATATCAAACCTTACCATTGGCGATGGTCTATCGCCATACCATCCCCGCGTGGAATAACTTCCCGTACCCGGGGTTGTATAAGCAAAACGCGAGTCGAGATGAGACGCGCTTGTATTCCCTAATGTAATAAAAGAACCGTAAAAAAATGGTATTCTCGTGTAAAAATAATACATGTCAAAATGAGAATCGCGCGCGAAAATTCTACGATCGTCATACGCGCGGAACTGAGTGAAGAAATAGTGGTCGTTGTTATCCCCATACCATCTTTCCAGGTTTAATCTGGCGTCTTTTAAGCCAACGTATCCCATACTTTCGCTGTCAGAAATAAAGCCAATATTCTCCGCATTTTGGTATTCTAACGCCATGCGAATGCGACCGCTTAATCTCCATCCGCCAAGGCGCTCATTGAATATTCTCGCATCCTTTTCAATATCGTCAAACTCTACTCCTATCGCGTCAAGTTCATCTTTGTATTCGATGAAAAGCCGCTTTAAAATTTCAGTATCCTCCGCGCTTGCTTTACTTCTGTCAAAAGAAGCTATCGCGCGCGCGATTATTGAAGCTGCTTCATACCTTGTCATTGATTGCTTTCCTTTATATAGCCCATCAGGATAACCCGAAACTATCCCAACTGACGCCAGTCTTGCTATTGCGTCGTAAGCCCAGCTATTCTCCGGCACATCCATAAACGGATTTATTATGTTTGCCGCGCTTATGGGGTTGGCTGCGCAAATAACTATAAATACTGAAAAAACGCAAACAAATCTTTTAGTATGGTTAAACATCTTGGTTGCTTTTGTCCTCCTTTATGATAACTAATACTTAATACAATAGTATACTATTTTTCTTTTAAATACTTAACTATTTTATTTTTATCAATATTTCCGCCTGAAAGTAAAAACACAACCTTTTCATTTCGATCGAACTTAATCTTTTTGCCCAAAACTGCCGCTATTCCAATACAAGATGAAGGCTCAGCCAAAAGCTTTGCGCTTAAAGTGATCAATTCAAACGCCTGAATGATAAAATCATCGTCCGCTGTTACTATTTCGTCAACATATTTCTTAATCAACGGGTAATTATTGATTCCAGCCTTAGCTGCTTTGAGCGCGTCGGCACACGTGTTTTGCGTCTCGACAACAGCCGGACGACCTTCTTCGAGACTTTTTGTGTACCTTGGAACAACCGATGGCTCAACGCCTATTATTCTGGTATTTGGTCTTATTTCTTTTACGGCTACGGCAACCCCTGATAAAAGACCGCCGCCGCCTACGGGAACAACAATACAATCGGCGTCGCAAAGATCGTCAAGAATCTCTAAGCCAACTGTTCCCTGCCCCGCGATAATGACCGGATCGTCGTAAGAGTGGATAGAAACCAATCCTAACTCATTCTTTAATTCTTCAGCCTTAGCTCGCCTTTCCGCCGAAGTATACCCAAACTTAATGATTTCCGCGCCGCTTGCTATGCAGCCGCTAAGCTTTATTTCCGCAACGTCAAGAGGCAAAACGACCGTAGACTTTACGCCTAAGGCTTTACCGGCGTAAGCAACTCCTTGAGCATGATTGCCGGAAGACGCGGTAATAACGCCTCCGGTCTTTTCTTCATCCGATAAGCTTAATAGCTTGTTGACAGCCCCTCTGACCTTGAATGAACCTGTAAATTGCATACACTCCGGCTTAAAATACGTATTACATGACAAAATATCGTCCAGATTCTCACTCCTGATCAGCGGAGTATGCTTGATATAGGGCTTTATATTTTGCGCCGCGTTTAAAATCTGTTCAAGTCGTACCGGTAACTCCAAGTTACAACTCACCTTTCTTATAAATCATCAAAAGCGATCCGCCTTCGGCAGATATTCCTTATATCCTCGCCCTAAAGTGCAAGGTTTTACGGAACGGTGGATAAAAATCATATGCAACAAGGATATGTTTTCCTATTCCTCATAAACTTGTTCATAACACATCCTCCTTGCCAAATCAGAAAATTAAATCATCTTAATTGTAACATGTTTTTAAAAAAGAGTCTTTAGCGCCTCAATGATTTTTTCCTCGTCGCCGTCCAGTAGCGTACGAATATGAAAAATCAAACAATCATCTTTAGCGCCCGCTATGATTGGGATATCGCTTTGCCGCAGAAGAGCTTGTAAATTTCCAGCGCTACCCCAGGCATGACTTGTCACCGAAACGCCCCAGCCTTTTAGCGGTCTTGCCGGGTAAGCTCCGCCGCCCACCGCGTCTTCAACCGGAATGACCGAAAATTCCGCCGCTCCATTGAATTTTTCTCGTAAAATGGATGCAAACCTATGCGCGCGTTTTTCAATTTCATCATGTTCCTGCTTAAGCATAGATACTACGGGAATTTTCCCGAGTTCGCCACGAAGGTATATTCTAATGGTCGTTTCAAAAGCCGCAAGCGTCATTTTATCCACTCGAAACGCGCGCATAATTTGAACGTTCCTAAGCTTATCAATTATCTCGCGTTTGCCGGCAACAACGCCTATTTGTGGGCCACCAAGCATTTTATCTCCCGAAAAAGTTACAATATCGGCGCCATCCGATATACATTTTTTTACGGAATCTTCCCCTTCGAGTCCCAATTCATCAGCTTCAATCAAAAGTCCGCTGCCCATGTCTTCCATAAAGATAATTCCATTTTGCGCAGCAAGCTCGGCAAGTTCGCACCTTGGAACTTGCGCGGTAAATCCTTCAATCCTGAAATTTGACGGATGAACTTTAAGTATCATTGCCGTCTCTTTTGTAATAGCCTCGGAATAATCTTTGAGATGCGTACGATTAGTCGTTCCGACTTCTATTAGTTTAGCCCCGGAAAATTTCATGATATCCGGGATACGGAAGGATCCCCCAATTTCCACAAGTTCGCCTCTTGAAACAATGACTTCAGCTCCGTTCGCCAACGCCGAAAGACACAGCACAATCGCTGCGGCATTGTTATTAACGACTAAAGCCGCCTCTACGCCTATCAAACGGCATAGCAGCCCCTCAACAAGTGAATTCCTGCTCCCCCTCGTCCCCGTTAGAAGATCATATTCAAGCGAGCTATATGACGCGGCAATGTCGCAAACGGCTCGGATAGCTTCTGCCGCAAGGCAAGACCTCCCAAGGTTTGTGTGGATTACAACTCCTGTTGCGTTAACAACAGGGCGAAGTTTTCTCTTAACCTCGTCGGTAAAAATTTTTTTTGCCTGCTCGTTTATAAAACCAAGTGAAGGTTCAAGTTCTTCGTCTTCAAGGATTTTTCGCCTTATGTCGGAAAGAAGGTCTGAAAAAAGCAATTTTACTGTATCGCGCCCAAGTTGAGATATCCACTCCTCAACCCAATCTTGGGAAAGCAATAAGTCCATTGCGGGTAAAGATCTCATTTTATCTTTTATTGCCTCTATCATGAGGTATATCCCTCCGTCCTTGTCTTGAATCGACTCATTTTATTAATATGCTATACTTTAATCAATAAATCACGGTAGAGGAGTTTTTTCCTTTTGGACACGTCAAACTTAATTAATTTAGCAAGCATAATATCGCTTTTAATAGCAGCATTTTTACTTTATTTTCCCTATATCTGGTGCCGGGTTAAAAAAGAATCACCGGAAGAATACGGACTTAGATGGTTCATGACAAATGATGCATGGCACAACGTCATTTTGCTTACCATATTTACAGTTGTACCCCTTACGCCTGTAGTAATGAACTGGCCTGGCGGACAAATACCATATAGATTAAGTTATCTTACAGCTTTCGAACTCTTAGGCTCTGGAATAGCAGCCGCTTTCATAGAAGAAACTTTTTTCCGCGGATGGGTACAGACCATTTTAAGCCGAAAAATCGGAGCGTTCTACGCTATCATTGCATCTTCATTTTTATTTGCATGTACGCACCTGATAATAAACCCCTCTTGGGTAAGGTTCGCTACGTTTGTCCCCGGTCTTGTCATGGGTTGGCTTCGCTGGCGACACGGCTCGGTAATGCCCGCAATTATTTATCATGCGTTAGGCAACGTGTGGTCCGTTTGGTTCTTCCCAAGGTAATATAACGCTTTATTATAATAGTCTCTCATAATCTCGTCAGGCGCCATACTTCCTCCGGTTGCCCACGCGATGTGAGTAATATTTTGCTCTTTTCCCGCAATTCCGCGATTCAGCAGATATTTCTGTCCGCTCCCGGTCGCAATGGTATTGACTATCCCTGTCATGCCCGCAAGGGCAGATGGTTCAAGCATTATTTTTTCACTGTCGGCTAATTTTGCCAATAACTTAAACATTGTCTCGTCGCTTATCGTATAACAACCGCTTATAAGGTTCCGCAACATATGCCCGACTAACCCCGAAGCTCTGCCAACCGCAAGGCCATCGGCTTCGGTTATATTGTCTATTCCGAAATCCTGCACGCATACTTGATTATGAAGCCCTGTCATGCAACCTACCATCATACACGGAGAATGAGTTGGCTCGGCAAAGAAAACATGCGCGTCATCGCCGTAAATTTGCTTAAGTCCGAATGCTATGCCGCCTGGTCCGCCGCCGACGCCGCAAGGTAAATAAACAAATAAAGGGCAAGTATCGCAGACTTTTATCCCCATATCATCAAGCTGAACTTTCAGACGCAAAGCCGCAACCGAATAGCCGAGAAAAAGATTAATAGAATTCTCGTCATCCACAAAATAGCATCTTGGATTGCGGGCCGCTTCCTTTCGCCCCTCCTCAACCGCTGCGCTATAGTCCGACTCGTATTCGACAACATTAACTCCAAGAGAGCGAAGCTTGTCTTTTTTCCACTGTTTGGCGTCCGCCGACATGTGTACCGAAGCTTTAAAACCTAGTTTTGCCGCCATTATCCCAATGCTGAGACCAAGATTACCCGTTGAGCCCACGGCAACTTCATATTGAGAAAAAAATCTGCTGAACTCGGGAGACGCAAATTTTTCATAACTGGCATCGCTTTCATTGGTTATTAATCCTTCTTTTATCGCAAGGTCTTCGGCATGTTTAAGCACCTCGTAAATACCGCCTCTGGCTTTTATTGACCCTGAGATTTTAAGATGGCTGTCGCATTTAATGAGTAACCGTCCCGGAAGTTTTGCGCCCCACATTCCTTCCAATTCACTTTTCATGGAATCAGCAAATACTAAAGGCGATTCAATGATTCCTTTATCAGCAGCAGTCTCTGGAAAAGCTTTTACAATATAGGGTTCAAAGCGTTTCAGCCTGCTTGACGCATCATTGATATCCTCTTTAGATAATGGCAAACTTACATCCTTGAAACTCATGTAGTCGGGGTTTTCCCAGAATACCTCTTCCAAATTCATAATGTTTCTTAGTAGCGGATTCTCTTGCACAATTGAAGCTATTTTTTCTTTTAACATTTGTCTTCACCTTGTCTCTTTTGAGAAATACGTCTATCTATATTTTACAACAATATGTTGTTGAATTGCCCATTATTTATAGACAAATAAGCGCTTTAAAACTTTTCTTCGCTTTCACGGTAATTCTTGAATGAAATTATTTCACGCCTCTTACCACGATAGATTTGTTTGAAACACCATTGAGTTTTCCTGAAACTTTTTTGAACCTTTTCAAGGGCGTTTTTGATTTTTTAAAGCTATTCTGAAACACTGCTGAAATACTTTTGAATTCGACAACGAGCCATCTATAAAATAAACTCAAATATAAGGGCTGTAGGAGCAACTTCACCTCTACAGAATAACGCGTAGATGATACGCCAAGCTTTATAATTATTTACTACAGCCCCAAAATAGGCAAAATATCTTACGTATTTGAAAGAAGATCTCAAAGTTGCGTAAAAAAAAGTTTAATAATGGGATGATTCTTGCGGAAATCTTGGTATCTCTTATAGTATCAAGTCTTATTATGTACGCCATTCTTGGGCTATTGTCAAATACTCTGCTTCATAAACAGTTCTACAGCGATATTTTTAACGAGTGGCAGAAAAGGGCTAGAATAATATCTACAATAGAATCCCGCATAGTTAACGCAGGGCTTGGCATTCCATCGGGCGAGAATATTGAGAATACATTTAGATTAACTCCATCAAGCGCGTCAATGTTGTCTGGTTGGACTGACGCTATAGAAATACTCACCAGTAAAGACACGCCTGCGACTTTTCAAGTCGTAAGCGGAGAGAATATAGCGCGCGGCGAACAAATGAGAGTTTTATCAACTTTTATTACAACCCCAAGGGTGAGAATAATCCCCGCAAGCGCTGAATTGGGACCGCGCGAGATACTTTCTGTAAATATAAGAAAGCCGCAAAACGAATACTTTGTATATCATATTACGCCGGGCGAATTAACATCATGGATAACAACGCCTTCATTTGGCAGACCAATTATCATAATAAGCATTGACGCGACATATGACTCAGATTCTGGAAGCGCCCTTCTGCAAAACCCTTTGTACGTAAGCAAAGATTGGTATGGAATTGATATGTTTCACTCTTTTCGCGTTTCTTACTTTCATGTGGAAGCCGAAACGCTTTATATCAGAGATACTGATAAAAAAGACACTACATATGCTATACCATCAATAGCTTTACACAAAGAGCCTGTAGTTGACGATGTTTTATCGTCATGTTTTGAATTTAATAAAACGACAAAAACTTTAAGCTGCTGGTTTCTCATACTAAGCAGAAGCCCTACGATAAAGCCTGGAATTCCAAGCGATTGGCCTGCTTGGGCAGAGACTCAGCCAAATGTTGCATCTAAAAAAATGAGAGTTGTTCATCACTCATGGCGCTTAATCAATATTTGATACTAATTCGCAATCGAACGTATGCTTCGTTGGATCAGGAGGAGCGAAGCGACGGAGGCGCCAGCGAGCTTTATGCGAGCGATAGGTGCTGCTCCCCTCGCCTACGTTCGATTACAAATTAGTATATTTTGAATTAGTATGATAGCAGCGCTCCAAATATGTAGAATGATTAAAAAATTGAAGCGGAGAGGTTATGTTGCGATAGTTTTTCTTTTTAGCGCCATGATCTTTATCATTCCGACGCTTGCGATCACTTTCAGGCAGACAATGAAATTTGGCGACTTGTCCACCATTTTGCTTTCGCAAAAACAGGAAAAAATAGCAATACTAACGTTAACAAATGAATCAATTGAACTTCTATCATCGGATGTAGGCGCCATTTTGTCGATGGCTGTTTCAGTCAATCCAGGCTCAAGCTCTGAACTCTTAGTCTATGAAAAATCCGAAACATTTGGAGATAATACACTTTCATCCGAGGTTTTTTACATGAATTATGTCATATCTGACGATTCGTTAATATCAGATGTTTTAGATTTTCCTCCTTCGCAAGAAATTATCGCGGGAGAAAGGCATTTACTGGTTAAAACCACTTTATATAAAAATAATATGCCGTCTTTCCGCGAAGAAACTGCCGTTGAAATCACGGTTTCAGGAAATATTAACAAATTTTGGCGCAGGGAATTTGTGATTTACTAATACGAAAAAAGTGAGAATTTTGGTTAATGTTGTCCTGTGTCGGAATATAGGTAGACAAAAACGTTTGTATCTAAAAATGCTCTACCGGCGTTCATTGGCTTCTTCTCTATCAAACTTGAACCCACTTGTATCAATTTTAAATAACAAATTCTCACAACAACAATAAGCTGTTATTCTCTCTTCACAAACAAGATAGCGGCTTTTAGTTATCGTGAGAATTTGCTATAATTCCAGATGTTAATTATGGAGAATAATGGTGATGAGTGTATGGCAATTAATAGGAAAAACGATTACGCTTTCAAACGAATATTTGGTCATGAGGATAGCAAAGATGTTCTTGCTCGTTTTCTATCGGTTGTTCTGGATGTACTTATTAAAGCCGACGAACTAACGCTTCTTCAGACAGAATTAAGCCCTGAATATATTGGTGATAAAAGTTCCGTGTTAGATATTCAAGTACGACGAAGCGAATTCCACGAAAAAATGAATATTGAAATGCAGCAGAGTAAAGAAGGAAACATAGCACGCAGAATCCTTTACTATTGGGGTAGAAACTTCTCCGCAGAGTTGAAATCAAGCCAAAATTACTCAGAACTGCCAAAGCAAATTAGTATTTTAATCGCAGACTTTGATGTATTTAAATGGAAAGATTCAACAAGATTTCATGGAGTTTTCAATGTGCGAGATCAGAATGAAGGATTAATATTTTCTGATGCTTTGGAAATTCATGTTCTGGAACTAACAAAGCTAAGAAAGCAATTGCTGAAGGAAAAATGGAGTGCATTGGAGTGTTGGCTTCTTTATATAGATAATATGGGGGGAGAGATTATGGAGCAAATAGCGACTCAAGAGCCAATGATAAGGCGCGCAATGACGATTGAAGAAGCTTTCATGAAAAGTGAAAGCGAACGATATTTGTATGAACTAAGGGAAAAGGGACGTCGTGATTTTGATAACGCAGTTTATATGGCTGAACAACGTGGTGAACAACGTGGTGAACAACGTGGCGAACAACGTGGCGAACTTCGTGGCGAACTTCGTGGTGAAGTAAAGAGAAATAAAGAAATTGCACTCACGATGTTAGCAAAGAATATGCCTTTGGAATTAATAGCGGAAATTACAGGATTATCAATAGAAGAATTGCAAACACTTTACTTACAGAAAGGAGACGGCGCTTCCTCCCAGGCATAAATATCGGGGTCTCTGCGCCGTAGTATTAATGAAACCTTTTGTTCACTTGCACGTCCATACCGAATACAGTCTTCTTGACGGAGCGATCCGATGCAAGGAACTGGCGGCGAAAGTTTCATCATGGGGAGATGCAAGCCCTGCTGTGGCAATGACAGATCATGGCGTCATGTATGGAGCTATTGAGTTTTACAGCTCGTGCAAAGAAAGAGGAGTAAAACCAATCATAGGCTGCGAGACATATGTTGACACAGATGGATACACTTCAAGAGAAAAACGAAGAGACGACAAAAAAAACAATCATCTGCTATTGCTGGCTGAAAACAACGAAGGATATCATAACCTTACAAAACTTATTTCAATAGCCAATACAGACGGATTTTATTATAAACCCCGTATCGACCATTCGTTGCTCGCAAAATACTCCAAAGGGCTAATTGCATGTTCCGCATGTCTTGCAGGAGAAATCCCGTCGCTGATACTTCAGGGAAAAGAGGACGCGGCGCGCGAACGAGCGCTATTTTATAGAGACTTAATGGGAGAAAATAATTTCTTCCTTGAAATAATGCATAACCAGATACCCGAGCAGAAGCATGTAAACGATGTCCTGATAAATATTTCGAAAGATACAGGAATTCCGCTAATAGCAACTAATGATGCTCATTATATAAATAAAGAGGACTTTGAATGGCATGATTTATTATTGTGCATTCAAACAAAATCCGACATTTCCGACGCGAATCGCATGAGTTTCAAGTACTCGGACTTTTACCTGCGTTCTCCCGAAGAAATGCACGAAATTTTTGGCGATACGGTTCCTGAAGCCCTTGAAAACACGGTTAAAATAGCCGAAAGGTGCAATGTGAGTTTTGAACTGGACTGCGGGAAATATCTGCTTCCGAAACTGGACCTTTCAAACGAGGAGACTTTAAGCGAACGTCTTTCAAAAGATGCAAACGAAGGACTCAGATGGAGAATCGGCGATTTAGCCGATGACCCGGAATATGCGGACAGATTAAGCTTTGAATTAAAAGTCATAAATGATATGGGCTTTGCAGGGTATTTTCTAATAGTTGCTGGAATAATCAAAGCTGCAAAGGACAATGGTATCCCTATCGGACCTGGAAGAGGCTCCGGCGCCGGATCGCTAGTAGCTTGGGCGTTGAGAATAACAGAGCTTGACCCGCTAAAGTATGGGCTGCTGTTTGAGCGTTTTTTAAACCCTGAACGCATAAGTATGCCCGACTTTGACACCGACGTCTCGGATAAAGGACGCGACGAACTTATACGATACATAGTGGAGCATTACGGAAGCGACCGGGTTGCTCAGATTATAACGTTCGGCAGGATGAAAAGCCGCGGATCAATAAAAGACGTGGGCAGAGCCCTCAAGATTCCATATAGCGAGGTCGATAAAGTCGCCAAACTAATTCCTTTTGATCCCATCGGCGTCAAAACAATTGCTGATGCAATGGAGACAGTCCCCGAATTAAAAAGAATTTATACAGAAGATGTAAACATGGCAAAAGCGCTTGATTACGCCTCAAAAATAGAAGGACTAGCGCGCCATTGTTCGCAACATGCCGCAGGGGTTGTGATTACCCCAGTCCCAATAACCGATATTGTGCCGATTCGCAAAATTGAGGAAGGACAAATAGTGACGCAGTATTCCATGGAACCAATTGAGAAACTTGGATTGGTAAAGATGGACTTCCTTGGTCTGCGAACTTTGTCTATTATTGAGGAAGCCGTAAACAATATTAAAATTTCAGGCAAAACTCCCCCGGATATCGCAACAATA
>Ga0099364_10000926_pt1 | contig 49903 bp, 44 predicted proteins | sample TergutTh196P3_FD_73070 | JGI IMG/M metagenome (GOLD analysis project Ga0099364, IMG submission 73070) | Microcerotermes parvus P3 segment gut microbial communities from Pointe-Noire, Republic of the Congo - Th196 P3 | ecosystem: Host-associated > Arthropoda: Insects > Digestive system > Gut ... | reverse complement strand
TTGCGCAGTACGGCGTCGCATCACGTCTTTTCTTTCGCGCTTGCGTACCGGAGGTTTTGTTTATCCTCGCCAGAGGGCGGGGGCGAAGCAACAACTTTGAAGCCATATTTCTTGGCGGCGGCTTCGCCAATCCTGTTTACACGCTCAACACGTTCTTGGGTGGTCATATCCTTCGTTTCTTCATAAATTCGCAGACGAATTTGATTGATTTCCTGCTCAATCGTGTTAGGTGTTTTCATGTTCGTTCACCTCCATTGGAGTACAAATTTCAACTGCGCGATAACCGTTCAAAGCATTGATGTTACCTGTGCCGATTTTTGTTTTACGCTTGACGATATGTTGAAAGTTCATGCTTATTATCATGTCCAAATCATTCACAGCAGCGGTTGCAATATGAACACCGTCCGTACGATATTTCAGCGGAATAATTCCTTGCTCGACATAAACATCCGCCAGCTGCTCGGCCTCAATGTTCAAAGCCAAAACCGTAATGCCGTATCGTTCTATTAGCGCAATCATCTTATCGCGTTTCTTATACGGCGCACCCTCTAATTCGTCAATCACATAAAGCGACGTATACGCTTCATATTTCCCCGTCGTAATATCTTCAAACAGCCGGACAGTATCAGCGTGAGCATCTCTGTCTTCGTCAACATAGAAGTTGAAAAGGGTCGTTTCGAAATATACTCTTTGTTTCCTCATAGGCATTTATCCTTTACCGATGGCCTCAACCACATATTAGCATGCAGATACAGGAAAATCTGTAACATACCGAGCGCCTCCGTTTTAGCTTTTTGATGGAAGCGCCGTCCCATCTTTTTTTAGTGTACTATCCCGCTTGCCACTGCCTATAAAAGTATTGCCTATATAAAGTATTGGTTTAACTGGGCTCCTCTTGGGTTCTATATGGCAGGTACATTAATAAGCTGTTTTTGTACTCCCGATTCACGCTCATGCGACACCTTTTCTCAATATGGATTTTACTTTTCTACAGCTTCCTGTTTTTTCAATATCATTATGTGTCATGCTTGCAATCTTTTCAAGGATAAAACGAATGGATGAATGAGGTCTTCAAGCAGGACGCTAAGGACGCCATGCCCGCGCCGCAGATTAACGCCGAGCCGGTTACGGAATCGGCGCGAATTGATTGGGCGTTGGGTTGATTATCCGGCGCTTCATCAATATAATTTCCTTAACAAAGCAAAGGGCGGCGAAAAATTTGAAGCGAGAAACTCAACAGATATTCGACCTGATTCTGAAACGGCTCCTGCGGTTATCGAGCGGCGCGGTTATCCAATTCATCAACGGGCTGTTCGGCACGGATCATTCCTTGGACAGCGCCATCGAGTACCCGAATACCGAGTACGTTTCGCGCAAGCTACGGCGGCTCATGTCCGACATAGTCGTCGTAATCAACGGAATCCACGTTTATCATCTGGAGGCTGAAATCAAGGACGATGAGAGCATAGTTCTTCGGATGTTTGAGTACGGCTTTGCGCAGGGACTCAGTACCAAAGCCGCCTCGGACGGCGGGGAAAGAATTACGATAAAATTTCCGAACGCGAGGATAATCTATTGGGAAACAACGAAACGCACGCCGGATGAGGTGATTCTCTCCCTTGAGTTCCCCAACGGCGGGAGTTACGATTACATCGTCAAGACCTTCAAGTTTCTTGATCATGGAATCAATGAACTGGAAGAGAAACGATTAGTGATTTTGCTGCCGTTCTACGTACTGAAGCTGAGGAAACGGGTTGTGTCCGCAAGAAGTCAAAAGCGGCGCACGGAGTTGTCTTCGGAGATGAGAGCTATAATGGACAACCTCGTGCTGACTACGGAGCGCGCTGTGAAAACCGGGTTATTGAGCGAACCGGACGGCCGCATGGTGCTGGAGTACACGGAAAGGCTGTACAAAGAGCTGTACGAAAAATATAAAGAGTTCAAGGAGGCGGACGTGATGCTGCAAGATACCATACTGACGTATTCCGAGGAAGCGGAACTGAGGGGCAGGGAAAAAGGCAGGGAAGAGGGCAGAGAAAAAGGCAGGGAAGAGGGCAGAGAAAAAGGCAGAGAAGAAGGCAGGGAAGAAGGCTTGGGGCTTGCAGCGCGCGCGATGCTGGCAGACGGCATGTCCTTCCGGAAGGTCGCCAAGCTTACGGGCTTGCCAGTGGACAAGGTTAAAGACTTGGTTCTAAATTAGAGATCACGCAATACAGAAAAACGCCCCGAATCATTAGCTCGGGGCGTTTTGATTTCCTTTCGGGGAGAGCGCCGCCGGCGCGAAGAGATGGGGAATATCCGGCCATCCATAGGACGATCACCGTTTACCGTTGACATTAAGCGCGTAAATATCTGTCCCAACACGACTTTTCGCACATATTGTATATGCCTTTTCGTAGGTATCAAATATTATTTTTTGTCAATGTTTAATATATACTTTTGTCAAATATTTATTGGAAAGGAGACGAAATGACTATCGAATATGCCAGGTGGCAAAAGGAATCCATTGACCACTCGCTAAGAACCCGCCGCGTGGTCTGGCTTTGCGGGCCGCGACAATCCGGCAAAACAACCCTCATCAAGCAGTATGCCGATCAAGACAACCAATACCGCTCTTTGGACGATCCGGGGCTTTTGAAAGTCGCCTTGGACGATCCGATTGGTTTTGTTAAAAACTCATCGGGCACGATGATTATTGACGAGGTGCAAAAGGCCCCGGACTTAATCCCATCAATCAAAATGGCAGTTGATGATGATAAAAGACCCGGCCGGTTTTTGATTACCGGATCCGCCAACTTCCACAACTTGCCCGCCATCACTGAAAGCCTGGCTGGGCGTATCTCCACCATCCGCCTTAGACCTTTGAGCAACGGCGAGATTTTTGGAAATCAGCCGGTTTTTTTACAAAAAGCCTTTAGCCGGGATTGGCACTTGGATTACGCCAATACCTTGCTGGAGCGGGATTTAAAAGATATCGCCAACATTCGCCGCAAGGCAGTGATGCGAAAAATCCTTGAGACCCTAATGGCCTGGTCGGGGAAATTTATGGACGCCGCCGGTATTTGTGGTCAATTAGCCATAACCAAAGGGATATTTGAGACCTATACCAACCTTCTGGAAACGATTTATCTGCTTGAGCGGGCGCCGGCCTGGATTACCACCGATTATGACCGCGTCGGCAAAAGAGACAAAATCTATGCAAGCGACACTGGATTGATGGCCTCAGTTTTGAACTGGCATGTGGAAGAGGTTTTTCTCGATTCGGACAGATCCGGAAAAATCATCGAGACGCTTGTCTTTAATCAATTGAAAACACAAATTGATCTTGACTACGGTTATAGCCTCTACCAGTATCGAGATCGCCTCAAGCGTGAAATTGATTTTATCGTCGAAAACGAGAAAGGAGCCCTTTTAGGCATTGAGGTCAAAGCTGGCTCAGCAGTGAGCAAAGACGACGCCAAACACTTAGCGTGGTTTAAAAAAAATCTTGCGGCCAAAAAAGAATTTATCGGCGTCGTTTTATACACCGGCGAGAATGTTTTGCCCTTGGGAGAAAATATAACCGCCGTGCCGATCGGCGCTTTATGGAGTTAATATACTTTGGCGTTTAATCTGTCTTGCAAGACAGATTAAACCTCCCCTACCCCATAGTATGCTCGACTACGATCTTGACGCCAATTATGATGAGCATAACCCCCCCGGCCAGTTCGGCCCGCGACTTGAACCGCTCGCCGAGCACGCTGCCTGTTTTGACGCCGGCCATGCAGATACAGAGGGTCACGATGCCGATCAGGAGCGAAGCGGGAATTATTTTCACATCGAGAAAAGCGAACGACAACCCGACGGCCAACGCGTCGATGCTGGTCGCTATGGAAAGCGGCAGCATGTCTTTGAATTTCAGCGAGTCGATCTGAGGGCATGAGCGGTCGAAACTCCCCTTCACCATTTTGCCCCCCACGAACAGCAGGATAGCGAGGACTACCCAGTGGTCATACCCGGAGATATAAATCGCAAACCGCGCTCCCGCAAAATATCCGAAGATCGGCATGATTGCCTGCGACACTCCGAAAAACAGGCCGACAACGGCGGAATTTTTCAGCGTCACGCGCTCCATCGAAAGCCCGGCGCACAGTGACACGGCAAACGCGTCCATGGAAAGCCCCACGGCGGTCAAAAACAACTCAATCGGATTCATAAAAAACTAGCTTCGCGCGCCCCGCGGCTCCAACGATTTCTGCATGTCGAGCAGCGCGACCAACTGCGCTTTAATACGGGTTATCTCATCGCGCAGGCGATTCTGTTCGCTCGCAAGGCGCTTGCCGTCCCTGAGCAGATCGAGCCACTCGAAGGCCGGATGAGCCCTGGCGTTCCGCAGTTGCGATTTCTCGCGCCGTATTTTTTCCTTCAGGGCGGATTTGCTCTCTCTCATCGCGCTGATATTGCACGGCAGGTCGTAGTTATCGGGGTAGTCGTCCGACATCAGCAGAAGCGCCTTCAAGTGAAACAAATCTCCCTCCGTGTATGCGGAATACACGTTCGGCCAGAAGGATTTCGCCTCGTCGCTCTGGTCGGGGTTTATCTCCGGGTTGAATTTTCGGCAGAGGACGCGGAATATCTTACGGACCTCGCTCTCGTCCTCCGTCGGCGCAAGCGACGAAAAACGCGCTTTGGCCCGCTCTATCTGAGAGACCTCGTGCGCCAGGCGCGAGTCCCAATCGGAAAACTCTGCTTCCATCCTGTCGTTGATCGAGTCATCGAACATCATCTCGCCATTATCAATATTGGAGCGCAGAAGGGCGATCCTTCGCCGAGTTTTCATTACGTGGAGCTGCGTCTGGAGCAGCTCGACACGGAGCGCGCCGACTTTTATCAGATAACTCGTCTGAGCGCGCGGTATCAGGAAACGGTTTACGAACTCAAGTTCCTCGAACAACGACGCGAGCTCGCTCCGCAAATCACTCAACTCGCGGTAAAGGGCCTCGAAAACATCCAAACCGTCCATGCAGCCGCCTCATTTCGATGGATTTTACAAATGTTACCATGTTTATTTTACAACAATTTCGTATAAGAGATACGTACAAATACCGAGGCTCTTGCATAAAACACTCAGTCACTTTATATTCTTATCGCCTGCTGTAATTTTTGAGGGGGTGCGGCGATGATCAGCGTGCTGGATATTTACAAGATAGGAATAGGGCCGTCGAGTTCTCACACAATGGGGCCTATGAAAATAGCTTATGACTTCATGCGCCGGGTACGCGACTCTGATTTTCCCACTGAGCGCGTCTCCGTCGAGCTTCACGGCTCGCTTGCTCTGACGGGGCGAGCGCACAAGACCGACGAAGGCACGGTACTGGGGCTCGCGGGCTTCGAGCCGGAGACCGTAAATTTGGATATGACGCCGCGTTTTATTTCGCGGGTAAAGGCCGAAAAAAAACTCCCTCTTTCTTCCGGCGCGGAGATACCGTTCGACTGGGACAAGGATATTTTGTTCACCCCTGACAACCTTCCGCGGCACGAGAACGGGATGCGCCTCACGGCTTATTGTGAAGCGCGTGAGTTTTCACTCGTCTACTACAGCGTAGGCGGCGGATTTTTCAAAACGGAGGATAATTGGGGCAAGGAAGACTCAGGCAAACCGCCGGACGTACCCTACCCATACCGCAACGCGAGCGAACTCGTGCGCTTTTGCGTGGACGAAGCGCTCTCCATTTCAGGACTCGCGCTCGCGAATGAGCTTGCGCTGCAAAGCCGGGAGGAACTGGACGGCAGGTTGGCGAAAATATGGCAGGTAATGAGAGAATGCATCGAACGCGGTATGAGGGCGGAGGGCCTGCTGCCCGGATCGCTCAGAGTGCCGCGCCGCGCCGTGGGATTATGGCGCAGGCTTCAGGCGACGGACTCGCTTTCCAGGGATCCCATGGCGATCATAGACTGGGTGAATATGTACGCGCTGGCCGTCAGTGAAGAAAACGCGGCGGGCGGCCGCGTCGTCACCGCGCCTACAGGCGGCGCGTGCGGAGTGGTACCGGCCGTAATGGCATATTATGACAAATTCGTCTGCCCCATATCGCCCGAGACATGGGGACGCTTCTTACTCGCGAGCGGCGTCATCGGGATACTCTTCAAGAACAACGCGTCCATTTCAGGCGCCGAAGTCGGATGTCAGGGAGAGGTCGGCGTCGCGTGTTCCATGGCGGCGGCCGGGCTCACCGACCTCATGGGCGGCAGTCCTGATCACGTCTGCTCGGCGGCGGAGATAGCCATGGAACACAACCTCGGCCTCACGTGCGACCCGGTGGCCGGGTTGGTGCAGATTCCATGCATAGAGAGGAACGCGATAATGGCGGTGAAGGCGATAAACGCCGCCAGAATGGCGATGGCAAGAACAACGGCGCCTAAGGTGTCGCTGGACAAGGTGATAGAAACAATGTTCGAGACCGGACGCGATATAAATGACAAGTATCGCGAAACCTCGCAAGGCGGCCTCGCGAAAAGCGTCAGTTGCGAATAAACCAGGAGGAACGCGAATGACGCGACCGTGGACGGACCGTAAAATGGACATAATGGATTTTCTGAAATGGATGGAGACAATTCCAGGCGAGATAGCGGAGCACAGGATAATCCCGATGCGCGGCGCTTCGTTCGCAGACTGGCCGGAGCTCGATCCCAGGCTGATCGAATCGCTCAGGCGGCGCGGCATTGAAAATCTTTACTCTCATCAGGCAAAAGCGGTCGCGCTAGGGATCGCGCGCAAGGATTTCGTCATAGTGACTCCCACCGCATCCGGGAAGACTTTATGCTACAACATACCGGTGCTGGATTCGATCATGAAATCATCGTCGTCCCGCGCGATGTATTTATTTCCCACGAAAGCCCTGTCGCAGGACCAGATGGCCGAGCTTCACGAACTCACAGACGACATGAGGCTCGACGTCCGGACGCACACCTACGACGGGGACACGCCGGGAGACGTCCGAACGAAAGTGCGAAAGTCGGGGCACATCGTTATAACCAACCCCGATATGCTCCATACCGGGATACTCCCCCATCACACGAAATGGAAGGACCTGTTCGAGAACCTGAAATACATCGTGATAGACGAACTCCACTCGTACAGGGGAATCTACGGCTCGCACCTCGCGCTCATCCTGAGACGTCTTGAGAGAATCTGCGAGTTCTACGGCTCGCGCCCCGCCTTTATCTGCTGCTCGGCCACTATAGCCAACCCGCGCGAACTCGCGCGGGAACTCACCGGACGGCCCATTGAGCTTATCGGCGAAAACGGCGCGCCGGCCGGCGAGCGGCGCATAATCTTTTTCAACCCGCCGGTCGTAAACTGGCAATTGGGCATAAGGCAGTCATCGCTCTCCGAGTCGGCCAAGATCGCCGCAAAGGCCGTCATGAACGGCATAAGGACGATAGTTTTCAGCAGATCGCGCATAAATGTCGAACTCCTGCTGAAATACATTCAGGATGAGGCGGCATATGCCAGAATACCGCCGGAGCGTATCGCCGGATACAGGGGCGGTTATCTCCCGAACGAGCGCAGGGCTATCGAGCGCGGGCTGAGGGACGGAACCATACACTGCGTAGTCGGCACCAACGCGCTGGAACTTGGAATAGACATCGGCTCGCTGGAACTGGCGGTTCTTCACGGATACCCCGGAAGCATAGCGTCCGCGTGGCAGCAGATGGGCCGGGCCGGACGGCGGGCGGACGGCGGGGTATCGGCCGCCGTGATGGTGGCCTCGTCTCTCCAGACTGATCAGTTCCTCGCCATGAACCCGTCGTACTTCTTCGGCGCGTCTCCCGAACACGCCCGGATAAACCCATCGAACCCCTATATCCAGATAGGGCAAATAAAGTGCTCGTCGTTTGAACTGCCATTCTTCGAGGGCGAGAAATTCGGCGGCGAGGACGTGACGGACGCCCTGGATTTCCTCGCCCGCAACGACGTTCTGCACAACGCCGAGGGAAGATATTTCTGGCAGGAGGACTCGTATCCCGCCGCGTCCCTTTCGCTTCGCAGCGCGACCAGCGAAAACTTCGTCATCCACGACGTGACGGAACCGTCGAAGCCGGTAGTGATAGGGCAGATGGACAGACGAACCGCGCCGACGCTGATCTTCCCGCAGGCGGTATACTTCCACGCCGGCGAGGCGTATCAAGTACAGGAACTCGACCACGAGGAGATGCGATGTTACGTAAAGCAGGTGGACGTCGATTACTATACGGACGGTGACTCGGCGGCGAGGATAGAGGTGCTGGACGAATTTGCGAAGTCGGGCGACAGCGGCTGGGGCGAGGTGCTTCTAGCCATACGCCCCACGATTTACAAAAAAATCAAGCTGACCACCCACGAAAACGTCGGCTACGGTCACATTCATCTGCCGGAGGAGCAGATGCACACCACCGCTTTCTGGATAAATCTGGCCCGGGCCCTGCCGGAAGCTCTGAACCTGCCCGAAGGGGAGAGAATAGCGTCCTTGCACGGCCTTGTCAATCTGGTGAAGGGGGTCGCGCCGTTATTTTTGATGTGCGACAGGGGTGATATTATAGTGAAGGGTCACGAGCGCGATCCCCATTTCTGTGTTCCCGTTCTGTTTGTCGCCGATAATGTACCGGGAGGCATCGGCCTTGCGGAGGAATTGTTCGAGCTGGGGAACGGGCTTTTTTCGTCGTGCCTGGACGCGGTGTCGCGCTGCAAATGCTCCTGGGGATGCCCGGCCTGCATCGGGGCTATGATGTATGATAATGGGGAAAAGCGCGGCGTTATTGAATTGTTGAGGGGGATTATGGATAGGCCGGTCTCACGCACCACCATCGGCTGACAGTTTCCTGCGCAGTCTGGGTCAGTGGATGCTATTATGAAGGTGATTTGTCCAATATACATTCCGTTGAGCCAAGCAATACGGCAATGATATAATAATTGAAACGATGTGAAGGGAGGGATAATATATGTCCAGTATGCAGATTATTGCCGTCCGATATATTCAACGGCTTCCGGAAAATAAACTTAGCAGCGCGGTAGATTATCTTCGTTACTTATATGAACAGGACTATCCATTGGATGATTTTGATTATGCTCTTGCTGAACGCGCCGATCGTGATGCAAGCACCGAGACGATTACTTTTGATGAACTCCTTCAAGATTTGGGGATAAACTATGAAGAACTGCAAGCGGATTGAGTTTAAGAAATCCGCAGAAAAATTTCTTAGAAACCGCTCCCGTAAAGAGCAGGTTCGACTACTTGCCAAAATATATAAACTACCCGATGGAGAGAATATCAAAAAAATGGAAGGCTATGATAATCGCTACAGGCTTCGCGTTGGTGATTTTCGTGTGATTTATGAAATGAGCGATGAGGCGGCGAAGCCCGGCGACGATTCTAATGCCAAAGTTATACTGGTTGTTTTGGTTATTGACATCGGCAATAGGGGAAACATATACAAATGACCGGACTCCCGTTATAGATCGAGGAGGATATTCATGGATACAAATAATAAGTATTCCGAAACATTTCTGGATGAACTGGAACGGTTTGTCGAAGCCGGCGCGAGCGGAGATTTTAGTATAAATCTTGATTTAGATAATTTATCCGGCGAGGAACAAAAGGTCGCCCGTCTTTTGAAAAAAGCTCTTGATTGTAATAAATCCGCCGTGGAATACGATTTAATGAAATATATGCTCGCAAGCGAGGCGCTGGGTATCGGCCATTGGGACATGGTTGTTGTTGAGGGAGACCCGGTCAATCCTGACAACCGATTCATATGGTCCCGGGAGTTCCGTCAAATGCTGGGCTTTTCCGATGAGAACGATTTTCCTAACGTATTTCACAGTTGGAGCGATCAGTTGCACCCCGAGGACAGGGATATGGCGATTAACGCCTTTGCGGCACACTTTAACGACCGCTCCGGAAAAACCCCTTATGATATTGAATACCGTCTCAAGCTGAAAAATGGCGGATATCGGTATTTTCGCGGATTTGGAACCACGTTTAGAAACAGCGCCGGCGTCCCCCTCAGAGTAGCCGGCGCTATGATGGACATAACCGAAAAGAAACGGATGGAGAGTGAAATAGCCAAAGCGAACGAACGCACAAAGATTTTGCTGGACAAGACTCCGCTCTGCTGCCAGTTATGGGACAGCAATTTCAAAAAGATAGACTGCAACGAAGCGGCCGTCGGGCTTTTCGGTTTTAAGGACAAAGGGGAATTTTTTGAAAGGTATTCCGAGCTGTATCCCGAGTACCAGCCCGACGGAGAGCGCTCCTACGAAAAAGTCGCGAAATTCCTTAAAAAAGCGTTTGACGAAGGCGGCTCATCTTTCGATTGGACTTACAAGATGCTTGACGGCACGTCCATGCCGGCGGAAGTCATTTTTATCCGGGTCGAATATGAAGATGGCTATGGCGTGGCCGGGTACACCCGGGATATGCGCGAGCACAACAAGATGATGAAGGGCATCGAGTATCGTGATAATCTGCTGCGGGCGGTGAACCGCGCGGCCGCCGTATTGCTCAATTCGGATATAGACTCCTTTGAAAACTCCTTATATCAAAGCATGAGGGTATTGACAGAAGCCGTGGCGGTTGACCGAATGCGTATCTGGAAAAACAACACGCGAGGCGCGGGGTTATATAGCAACCAGCTGTATGAATGGTCGAAAGACGCGGGGCCGCGGCATGACGATGAGATCACGCCCAGAGTGCATCACAGAGATCAGATACCCGAATGGGAGGAAATATTATCAAGGGGAAATTGCATCAACAGACTGGTAAGCGACATGCCGCCGGAAGCTCAGGCCCAATTGTCCCCGCAGGGTATTTTAACTCTTTTTGCGGCGCCTGTATTTGTGGAAGATCAATTTTGGGGCTCAGTTACTTTCGAGAATTGCAGCGAGGAGCGAATATTTACCGAAGAAGAGGAATCGATCCTGCGTTCGGGAGGCGTGCTGTTTGCCGAAGCCTTGCTTCGCAATGAAATGGTTATAAACATCCGCGATACCGCCGTCCAGTTGAAAACCTCCGCGCAAAAAATGCTCGAGGACGAAGAGCGGATGCAGCTCATGCTTGACGCAATGCCCCTCACCTGCCACTTGATCGGCCTGAACTATGAAATCATCGATTGCAACCAGGAGGCGCTCAACCTGTTCGGCCTTGCCGATAAAGAAGAATACCGCGAAAAGTATTACGGCCTCCTGCCGGAGTTCCAGCCGTGCGGACGGCAATCGCTGGAGCTTACGTATGATTATATAGAAAAAGCGTTTGACGAAGGCTATCTGCGCTTCGAGTGGCTGTACGAAAAGCCGGGCGGCGAACTGCTGCCATGTGAGGTCACGCTGGTCCGCGTCAGGTACAAGGGCGTATATGTAATCGCGGAGTACGCCAGGGATTTGCGCGAGCAAAAGGCTGTTATCGAGGAGATGCGAAGGGCGGAAATCGCCGAGGAGAGCAACAAGGCAAAAAGCCAATTTCTTGCGAATATGAGCCACGAGATAAGAACGCCTATGAACAGCATCATGGGGTTCGCGGAGCTTGCGTTGGATACGCCGGATAACGGCATCACGCCTCAAGTCAGGGACTACTTGGGAAAAATCACAGACAGCACAAAATGGCTGCTGAATATCATAGACGATATTCTGGACATTTCAAAAATAGAATCCGGAAAAATGGAATTGGAACATGCGCCCTTCAATCTGCAAGATGTTTTTTCGCGCTGCCAATCCACCATCCTGCCAAGCGTTAAGGAAAAGAGCCTTGATTTTAGAGTTTACGTGGAATCGCCAACCGGCAAAAAGCTGATGGGCGACTCGGTCAGACTTTACCAAGCGCTTATGAACATTCTGTCCAACGCCGTAAAATTTACAGACGCCGGAACAATCAAATTTTCATCAATGATAAAAAGCTCGGATGAGGGCAACGCGGCGGTATATTTTGAAATAAAGGACAGCGGTATAGGCATGAGCCCCGGGCAAGTTGAAAAGATATTCGAACCGTTTATTCAGGCGGACTCCAGCACAACGCGCAATTACGGCGGTACCGGGCTTGGGCTTACGATAACCAAAAATATAGTGGAACTGATGGGCGGAAAGCTGGCGGTGGAGAGTTCACCTGGCGCAGGCAGCACGTTCAGCTTTGAAATTATGTTTGAAATAACGGACGCGCCTGATGATATTTCCGACCCAGCGAAATTCAATTTATTTGAAAAACCGAATTTCGAAGGCTTGATTCTGATCTGTGAGGATAACCTTATGAATCAACAGGTTATCAGCGAACATTTTGAACGCGTGGGACTTCATGCGGTAATAGCGGAGAACGGAAAAATAGGCGTGGAAATGGTCCGTGAACGCATACACAAAGGAGAAAAGCCCTTTGATATGATTTTCATGGATATGTTTATGCCTGTTATGGATGGAATAGAGGCCGCATCTATAATAATGGCATTGGATACGGGAACCCCCATAGTTGCGATGACGGCAAACGTAATGATCAGCGAACTGGAAAAATACCGAAAACACGGAATGCGCGACTGCTTGGGCAAACCCTTCACATCACAGGAGTTATGGCATATCCTGTTAAAGTACCTGACACCTGTGGGCAGTTCCGCGGTAGACGAATATGACCAGGATAACAGTGAACTGCAAAGGAAGCTGCGGATAAATTTTGTTAAAGACAACCGGACAAAATACGCGGAATTTACGCGGGCGCTCGAATCGGACGATATAAAACTCGCGCACAGGCTGGCGCACACCTTGAAGAGCAACGCGGGGCAAATCGGCAAAACCATTTTGCAGCAAGCCGCCGCTAATATCGAGCGACAGCTTAAAGACGGGCATAACCTTGTTACCCCGCGACAGATGATTACGCTCGAAACCGAGTTGAGCGCGGCGCTCGCGGAATTCGCGCCGCTGCTTGATGAACCTCGGCCTGAGGCGGCGGTCCCGGCGGAACCCCTTGACCCGGAAGCCGCGCTGGAATTGTTCCTGAACTTGGCGCCAATGCTCGAAATGGGCAATCCCGAGTGCCGAAATCTTCTCGGCAGCCTCCGCCGGATACCTGGAAGCGAAGAATTGATAAGACAGATTGAGGATTTGGATTTTGAGCCGGCTGTCGTTACGCTTGCCGAGTTGAAGGGAAAAATAAAAGGAAAAAAATAAAACCTTGGGGCGCTGCCCCAAGCCCCGCCAGGAGACGCGGTCCCCTGGACCCCATTAATGGGAGTCCAGAGGGCTGTGCCCTCTGGCGGGGTTTGGGGCAGCGCCCCAAGGTTTTATTTCAATTTATCACCGAGCCGCGTCCCACTCGATCTCGAACGCCTTGTAATACTCGTACGCCTCCGCCACCATCGCGGCCGGGTCCAACTCATACGGACACCTGGACACGCACTCGCCGCAATGGACGCAGGTTTCCGTCTGCCTCATCTTGGCGCGCCACTCCGGCTTCATATACTCCTCCGTTTTCATTCGGTGGAGCACCAACGGCATCCTCGCCACCCAATTTATCTCTATGCCGGCGGCACAGGGCAAACAATAACCGCAACCGCGGCAGAAGCTTCCCGACAGTTCCGCCTTGTCGCGGGCCATCTTCTCGCGGAGCTCGTCCGTCAGGACCGGAGGATCGGCCTCGAACGACAGAAATTCCTCCAACTCGCTCATGCGCTGCAAGCCCCATATCGGGACGATGTCGTCGTACTGCCTCATGAACAGCCACGCAATGCGCGCGTCGGTTATCAGCCCCCCTGAAAGCGCTTTCATCGCAATCAGGCCGACATTATTCTTTCGGCATACCGAAATGACTTCCAGTTCGCGCTCGTTGGAGAGATAGCTGATCGGAAATTGTACGGTCTCGTAAAGCCCCGACTCTGCCGCTTCTATCGCAACGCCTGTTATATGCGTGGTGATGCCGATGTGGCGGATCAAGCCCTCGGATTTTGCGGCAAGTGCCGCGTCATACAGGCCGTCGGGCTCTCCGGGCCTGAATACTCTCTTAGCAAAGTGGATCTGATACAAGTCTATGTAATCGGTGTCAAGACGCCGCAGGCTCTCGCGAAGCTGTTCCCAAAAAAGATCCGGCGTGTGTCCCATTGCCTTGCTCGCGATTATCACGCGGTCCCTCATACCTTTGAAGGCCGCCCCCATCTTCTCCTCGCTGTCGTAGTACACGTGGGCGGTATCGTAAAAATTAATACCGCCCTCAAGAGCCGCGCGCAGTAATTTGACGCTCTCCTCGAAAGATACCCTCTGAATCGGGAGCGCTCCGAAAGAACTCCGCGCGATGCGAAGTCCCGTTTTGCCCAGCGTAATATATTCCAAGACAGACACCTCTCAGCTAATAATAGGGTTCCAAGGGACTGCGTCCCTTGGCGGGGTTTGGGGCGGCGCCCCAAGGTTTATGATTTTTCGGTTTTCGCTATTCCGCGCTCCTCCGGCGTACCCGGAACCAGCGAGTCGCAAATAATAGCGCAAATCGCGGCGACTGCCATCGGGGTTTTCAATACTGCCCACACGGTGGTGCCGAGCGTGTTTCCCAAAAACGACGCGACGAACAGCTCCTGGTTGGGGTCTACCCAGGCCGGAAGGCCCTGTGACATTAGAAAAGCGAACCCTACTATCATGACGTTTCTCTGGCTCCCGATGTCCGCGCGCATGAGGTTCTGTATGCCCAGCGCGCCTATCGTGCCGAACAGCGTGATGTAGGCTCCCCCTATCACCGGGCTTGGCATCGTCGCGACGAGCGCGCCGAACTTTCCGATGAATGACATGAGAATAAGGATTACCGCGCCGATACGCACGACATATCGGCTCGCTATTCCGGTGAGGCCGATCACGCCGATGTTCTCCGTGTAAGAGGTCGTCCCGACGGAACCGAAAATCCCTGACAACGCGCAGCCCACTCCCTCCGCGCCGATGCCGTCGCTTATCTGCCTTTCGCTTGGATCGTCCGCTCCCGCGGCGAACGCGCAGGAGTGATAGTCGCCGATGCTCTCCACCATCACGCAGAGGAAACCGGCGGATATCGCGCCCACCGCGGCAAGAGAGAACTTCGGCGCTCCCCACGGCATTATCACATTGAGTCTTAGCCAATCGGCACCTGCCACAGTTCCAAGATTTACATGCGCGGCGTGCCCATCCGGGAAAATTCCCAGGAACGAGCCGGCGAGGCATACCAGATACGCGATGACGATTGCGGAGATAACCGCGAATATGTTAAAGAAACGTCTTTTGCTGACGAGACTGAAAAAGAAAACCAGAACGACTACCAGCAGCGATACAGGCCAATAGTTTGCGGCGTTTCCGCCGACGGCGACCTGGGCGAGCGAGAAACCTATCGCCATGATCGTCGGACCTATGACCACCGGCGTTATTATGCGCCGTACATGCCCGACAAGACCAGTGTAACCGATTATGGCGAGGAGCACGCCTCCGACGATGAGGGAACCTCCCACATATTGCATAATGGCGCTCGGCCCCTGAGCCTGATACATTCCGATGATCGTCATTATCGGGGGTATAAAGCTGAAACTCGACCCCTGCACTATCGGCAGGCCCGACCCCAGCCCCGGCCAGGTCTGTATGATAGTGGCCACGCCCATTCCAAAGTAGACGCAGCCAAGAAATACGGCAATCTGCTGCGGGGACATCCCCATAGCCGGGCCGAATATAAGAGGGACCAGCGTAGTTGCCCCGAAGAGTGTGAGCACATGCTGCGCGCCGCCCAGTATTGCCAAAGGGAGCGCGGGTTTGTCTTCTATTCCGAACAGTATCTTCTTTTTAGCCATGCTTATAAAGCCTCCGTTTAGGGTTTATTATTTATAATTCCTCGTCATCGGTTTGATTTACATTCAGCAGATTGCTCAATATCCAGTCCGCCGCCCTTCTTGCCTCGTTAAAACCGTCGTCGCCCCAGTCGTACTCCTCGTCCAGATTTTGAACCGGCGCAATATCGCTGCGCCGCTGTTCGTGAATCCAATTCCTGAAATCGATCAGCAGTCCCAGATTCCTGAACGAATCAAAGGTCATATCGAAGCGCGACACTCCCCACAACGCGCGGTAAGGAAGCAGTCCCGACGACACCATCATTCTTGTCGCGGCCTGGAGCCTTTTTTTGAAAAGGCCGGTCCGCTCGGTCTGGAGCAGCACAACTCTGTGCCCCGCCGTAACAGCCTCCGAGACCATGTTTACGGAGTCATCCGTCGCAAATATCTCGTCGCAAGCGCCGAGAATAGCGGGAATAGGATTGAATGAGTCCGCCGACGCTATCAGCAGGAAGCGGACATTTTCACAGCTCGCCACCATGCGCCTCAATGCGTTTTCAGCCTCCGGCGAGGTCCTCCTGCTTGCCGATATGTAAAGATCCACGTCGCCGCGTTCGGCCTCGCGGAAAATTTTCCCGACTATCTTGTGCATCCACGACGCGGTAACTCTGTAATTTTTGTCGTCACCTCCGACCAATACGCCCCATCTGCGCTCGCGCTTCGGTGGATACTCGCGCATCAAAGATTTACCCACCAGCCCGAGCTCCTCCCTCACAATGAGGTTGGGAACGCCGACGATGGGAAGTATATTTGGAGCTTCGCCCGAGTAATCGTGATTGGGTATTATCGCGAAATCGAATGGGTCCGCGCCTATTACGCTGGGAGTCATTATCGTGACACAGGTACACCGCCAGATATATCCCAGCGCCAGATTGTAGAAGGCCGGCATGGAACCGGCGGAGATAAGGATCAGGGATGATGCGTGCCCCTCTCTGATTTTTCGTTCGAGCAGCCATTGGCCGAGCGTCCTCGCCGTCGCCTCACCCTCTGCCAGCGCCAGCCATTCAAGCGCCGTTTTTCTGTCGCCGTAGGGTAATTCCGCCGCGCCTTTTAGGGCTTTCCTGCGGCGAAGGCCTTTCAGTTGTGGTATCTCAAGCTCAAGTATTTCGGCTCCGGTCCGCCTTGAGAGCCATGACGCGACCCCTCGGCTCTGATTCACATATCCGCGCGTCCCGTCGCTGATTATGACGACGAGTTTAAGCCCCTGAGGAGCGGATTCTTCAATAAACGCGCTCACCTCACGGTCAAGCCGTTCCGCGTCGCCAAATATCGAGTTTTTGTTTTGAGCGTCGTCCTCCCTGGACATTTGCTTCACCGTCCCAAGAAGAAATTATAATGCATCAGGATATTAATTTATACCAGCAGAATCCTTTATCCAATCCAAGCCCGCGAATCCGCGTTCCCTGGACAACCTGCCGAACGCTGTGATTTCGTCAAGTATAAACGGTACCCGCGCCAGCGGGACCATGTTCGGGCCATCGCTAAACGCCTCGTCCGGAGAAGGGTGAACCTCCATGAACACTGAATCCACGCCGATTGCGAGCGCAGCCCTCACTAGAGGCAGCACGAAGCGCCTGTCGCCTCCGCTCGCGCTCCCCAAGCCTCCCGGGCTCTGCACGCTGTGGGTCGCGTCGAACATAACCGGAACCCTGCACGATCTCATAAGTACCAACGACCTGAAATCGACCACGAGCCTGTGATACCCGAACGACGTCCCCCGTTCGCACAAAACAATGCCGGACGCGCCCGACTCGCGGCACTTTTCGACCACGGGCGCCATATCCTCCGGCGCGAGAAATTGAGCCTTCTTTATGTTCAGTGGCCGCCCGGTTTTAGAAGCCGCGACCAACAAATCCGTCTGGCGGCAGAGGAACGCCGGAATCTGGATCATATCGGCCACTTCGGCAACCAGTTCAGCCTGGTGAGGCTCATGTATGTCGGTCATGACCGGCACACCGGCGGCGCGCTTTATCTCCGCGAGCCACTCAAGCCCGAGTTCGAGACCGGGTCCTCTCTTGCTGTAAATAGACGTTCTGTTTGCCTTGTCGAACGACGTCTTGAAGATATATCCGAGGCCGCGCGCCTCGCACTCCCCGGCAAGTTCCCTCGCGATTCGCAGGCCGAGTTCGGGAGACTCCAGCATACAGGAACCCGCGGCTATTATAAGCCGCTCTCCGCCAATACCAAGAGTATTCGAGCCTATTTTATTATTTTCACCAGCTTCATCATTTTGTAAGCCAGTTGTTCCGGCATTTCCCATTTGCTCCCTTCCTCCCTTGGCCCCTCCTCCAGCGTCTCATCTCCGTCTCGCGCATTTCGGGGGCGTCTCTCGTTGAACCAGATGTCGCGGAGCGCCGCGAACAGTTTGCACCTTGCGTCCAATCCCAGTTCGTCCGCGGCGTAACCGACGACGTCCGACAACGCGCCGCTCCCGCCCATCACTTCTATGCCGGAGCGAGACATTTTGTCAAGCGCGGCGGGATCATTCAGAAGTTCGACCGCCCGCGCGGCGAGCGCTTGCGCGTTAGGCTGCGTCAACACTTCGGCATCCCCCAGCAATTTTTTCTGGACCTGTTTTCCGCGTTCCAATATGGATAGGACAGGAACGCCGAGTCCAGCCGAGACCTGATTCGCAGTTCCTCCAAGCCCTATAAGCAGGTCGGCTCTTAGGGCGGCGGACGCTATCGGCCCCTTGTAAACCATCACACCCGCCGAACCGACATTGAACATCCCTCCACTGAAACGATAACTTGAATCGGAGAGGAGAGTATGGGTATCCAGAGTCGGGGCGACCACCATCACAAATCCACATTCCATTTTATCTGAAATCAGCTTCACCGCGTCCAGAAGCATCCTGGCGTCCTGATACGCGCGCGGCCTGCTGCCCGGCAGCAGCATGACGCGGGGAGCGGGAATCCCCTCCCACGGATCATCTGCATCATCCAGCTCTATCGCGAGGTCCATTACCGGGTTGCCGCTGAACACAGCGTCGATTCCCGAACGGCCGAGGTCATGAGCCGTTTCGTCGTCACGGGTCCACACGCGCCTCGCGCGCCGTTTCATTAAAGACCGCTCCGGCATCCAGTGTCCCCTCAATTTGACGCTCTTGGCTGTCGCCACCAGCGCCGGAGACATCCCCTGTCCCCAAAGAGTGTGCGCTAACAGATAGACGTCCCCGACGCATATCGGCGTCCGGAACCTCCCCCTCTGTTTTCTCCATTCTTCTATCTGTTTTTTTATCACCTTGCGGAGCCCATATCTGAAATCCTTGAGCAGCGCGTTCAGAGAATATTTTACTATCCCGGCGCTTGGCATATCGGATTCCGGGGAGATAACTTTTATGCCCCGGTTTTTGTACTCGCGCCCCTCGCCAACCAGGGTAAAAGCGGAAACGCCGGCCGCTGGGAACCTGTCCTTTAACTTCTCGGCCAGCAGCGAGCCTATCGCGTCCTCGCCGTAGCCGTTCGACGCCACGACCAATTCCGGCTTCAGGAGTCTTGTGACAGCCCTCCAAAATCCGGCCTCATCGTCAATTGCAACGCTTATTCGCGGAATATAAAGAGGGTAAAGAAGCGAGAGGTCGTTCGGCATATTCTGGAGATCTTTTTCGGTACAAATGAGAGCGGTCGCGCCCAGTTTATGAACGGTGCGTTCGAGGCTGTCTATGTCATACCATGAAAATTTGTGATGGTCGCGGAACGCGCGATTTTTCACAACGTCGAGCCCCAGGGAGATCAACGACTTGTGAAAACTCTGCGGGTTGCCGATAGCCGAGAACGACACAAATCTTCCTTTCGGGACGGAATGGCCGGGGGCCGGCAGATATTCGCACAGGCCCGTTTCCGTGAGCTCCATCCACGACTCCACTTCCACGCGCGCGGTAAAGATCGCGTCCGGCGATACCCAACACGCCAATTCTTTTTTTATTCTGCCGGCTTCCGATCCGGCCAGTTCGGTCTTAGTCAGTATCACGACGTCGGCGCGGGATAACGCGTCCGGCTTTTCACGAAGTATCCCCGCCGGGAACAGTTTGCCGTTACCGAAGGGACACGTCGCGTCGACCAGGACAATATCAATATCCCGCCCCATCCTCCTGTGCTGAAACGCGTCGTCGGCGACAACCACGTCGACGCCCAGTTCTTTGAGGAATTGCACTCCCTCGTGCCTGTCGCGCGATACGACCACCTTCACATCCGGGAGACGGTTGGCGAGCATAAGCGGCTCGTCGCCCGTAAGAGATCTGTCGGAGCTGGCGCTGTCCATTCCCACCCACATCGGCTTGCGTACCCTGCCCCCGTAGCCTCGGCTTACGATTCCCACGGAGAGCCCGTTATCCGACAACCTTCTCGCCAGCATATCTACCATCGGGGTCTTGTTCGTCCCGCCGCTGCACAGGTTGCCGACGCTTATCACCGGCACGGGCGGGTCCATGCTGCAAAAAACGCCCCTGTCATACAGCGCGTTCCTGGCGGCTATGGAAGGCTTCATAATAACTCCCGTGACGTTCAGCAGCGACCAAACGGACACCCGGCCCGATTCGCCCTTCGCGTATTTCAGGTAACTGCCGAGAATGTCAGGCAACTTTATTACCCGCCTGAAGCGAATGTAAATCGTAATAATGCCCGCGCTGTTTCAGAAGTTCCTCGTGGCTCCCCTCCTCGACTATTCTGCCATTTGATATTACCAGTATCCTGTCGGATTCCCTTATCGTTGAGAGTCTGTGAGCGATGACCACGGAAGTCCGGCCCTTCATCGCGCTGTTCATGGCATCCTGGATTTGCGACTCAACCAGCGAATCCAGCGAGGACGTCGCCTCGTCCATGAGCAGTATCGCCGGGTTCCTCACTATGGCGCGGGCTATCGCTACGCGCTGGCGCTGCCCGCCGGAGAGGGTGATGCCGCGCTCCCCTACCTCCGACTCATACTTCTGCGGCAGCGAGGAGATGAAGTCGTCTATTCCGGCTGTCCTGGCGGCTTGTATTACCGCTTCCTCCGGGCAGCCATCGAGTCCGTAGCAGATATTGCCCGCGATAGTGCCCTTCATGAGTACCGGGTCCTGCGGGACAAAACCGACTCTCCTTCTGAAGTCATATATGTCGAGTTCTCTCAAATCAACGCCGTCGATTAGTATCCGTCCGCCAACAGGGTCATAAAAACGCAGCATCATGTCAACTATCGTCGATTTACCGGCCCCGGTCACTCCTACTATGGCAACCCTTTCACCGGGCCTGACTCTAAAGTTCAAATCGGAGAGAACCGGAATGTCCTTATCGTATTCGAAGCTGACATTATCGAATGTGATCTCGCCGCGCATGTCGCTCAGCACGACGGGCGTTTCCGGCATCGGCAGTTCGTCAGGCTCGTCGATTATCTCGAATACCCTTTCGGCTGACGCTATACCCATCCTCAACTGCGCGATGGTGCGGGATATGGATTTAAGGGGCATAGCCAGCGTTCCTATGGACAGACAGAACGCTATGAGGTCGCCTGATGTAAATTCCCCTATCGTGACGTAGTATCCCCCAACCATGAGGACTATTACCAGCGCCACGTACTGGACGAGTTCGAGTATCCCTTCGAGAATCCCGCGAGTCTGCGTTCCCTTTATCGTAGCCCTGAAAAAACCCATGTTCCGCTCGGCGAAACGAGATAGTTCCACGCGCTCGGTAGCAAACGACCGGACTATGCGAATGGCGGACATCGCCTCCATGGCAATTGCCGAGAGCTGCGCGAGCTGCTCCTGTATAGCCGCCCCAATGAATCTCAGCCTGGAGCCGACCTTGTCCATCGCCAAAAACGCAACGGGAATTATCATGAAGGATATGATTGTGAGCTTCCAGTTGAGGTACAACATGTAGCCAAGCACAGTTATAATTTTGGCGGTATTCAGGAACAGATCCATGGCAACCTGCACCAGGATGCTCTGCAGCATTGCAACGTCGTTGGTGATGCGGGAGATAAATTCGCCTATCCTGCGCTTGTAGAGAACGCGGAACGACAGTTTTTGCGTCTTGTCATACAATTGGATGCGGATATCCATGACGACTTTATTTCCGACCCAGGTCATCAGGTAGGAGTTCAAATATACGAAAACCACTTTTATCGTGGCTGAAACAAGCACTCCGCTGACTATTACGTACATCGCCAGGAAATTTTTCTCGATCAGCACCTTGTCCACAACAAATTTAACCGCCGCCATGGGAACAACCTCAAGCGCGGACGCTATCCACATGCAGACGAAAGCCGGAACGAGCCTTGCGGCATACGGACGGCAGTATCTCATAACTCTGAGATAAGGTTTGAAACCTATAAGATACGGTTTCACCCTGTTATCCATCAAATTTGCGAATAATCTCACTGCATCGCCCCCAAAATATCCCCCGCCCAAAATTCATAAACGCCGGTACTCCCCATCTTTTGAATCAGCCCTTCCATGCGGGCCATCGCATCTCCCCGCGCACGTGAGTCCATATCAAGCCACCGGCGAACCTCGGCATACGCGTTCCGCGGAGTCGCTTTCCCCTGAAGAAGTTCGGGGAAAAAATATTCTCCGGCCAACAGGTTCGGTATGGCGAATTTGACGCCGCGCAGCAGAAGCCGCCCTATAACTGACGACAGCGGCCTCACCTTGTACATCACCACCATATGACGGCGCGACAAAAGAGCCTCCGCCGTCGCGGTTCCGCTGGCGCCGGCCACCACGTCCGCCGCGCCTATTATATCCCTGCCGCGCCCTTCGTAGTAGCGTTCGCCGGATTTCTCAAGCGAGAGAGATATATATTCCCTGGTTCGTTCGCTCAATCCCGGGGCGACCGAAAACACGGCCTTCACCCCATTTTTTTCGAGTAACGCATAGAGGCCGGACAACACCGGATACAGAGGCTCAATCTCGCTGCGCCTGCTTCCGGGAAGGAGGGCTGCTATCACGTCGCTCTCGCGGGGCCGTTCGCCCCTGATTTTTTTTATCACATCGCCGCGAGAGACGTTGAAGCCTGCAAATTCCTCCACAAGCGGATGACCTATCCACCGCGAAGCCACTCCGGCGTCCGTCAGATATTCATGCTCGAAGGCAAAGAGCGGAAAGCAAATATCGACGAGCCGGACGAGGTCTTTCGCCCGATACCGCCTCCACGCCCACACGGAGGGCGGCGAAATGTAAAAAATTTTTCCTCTGTAACCGTGCCGTCTTATGGACCTTATCAGCGGAAGATGAAAATCGGGGCTGTCGGCCACAAGCACCGCGTCGGGCATATACTCGATTATATGCCGCCGCATCTCGCGCATAAGCCGCAGCACGGATCCAACGGAACGGATTACCTCGGAGACCCCCATGAGATGCAGCGCCTCGTTTCCCCACATCTCCCCGACCCCCGCGGACCTGCTCTCAGCTCCGCACAACCCGTATATCGCGCCGTCAAATCCCCCGCGCCGGAGCGCCGCATACGTGTCCGCAATATAATGATCGCCGGAGATCTCTCCGGCGCTAACCAATATCGTCTTCAAAAATCCGTTCCCGTCACCGCTATGTCGTACTCTCCAGCCACGGCCGCAAATTCATCCCGGGAGAGGATGAGAACCTGACCCGCGTGTATCGCGAGACATGACAGGCCGGCTCGTTTCATCAGGTGCAGCGTATCGGGACCGACGACGGGAATGTCAAACCGCCGATCCTGCCCCGGTTTGAGCATTTTGACCAGCACGCCCTTTCTGCACAGACCGCCGGAGCGCAATATAGCTGCGTCGGTACCCTCCATCGCTTCCACCGCGACCACCGATCTCCTGTTTACGATAATACTCTGCCCAAACGAAAGAGGCACGGTGACACGCGCGATGTCCAAACCGTAAGCAATGTCGCCACGTTCGCTCTCGTTCGGATCCCTGCCCGCCACGAAACCCATCGGAGCCAGCAAATCGCTCAAGAGTTCCGTGTATCCGACGACCTCGAAGCCGAACTTCTCGAAAACCGCCACAACACCCCCCAGCAAAGAGTGATCGTCCCTGTTCGGAAGCCCTTCCACAAGCTGCCTCGCCATATCGTCAAGCATCTCCCGGCGAAATATCAGCGTCTTGGGGACAAGGCCGGCGAACATTACTCTCTTTATGCCGCGAAGCGCCATGTCCTTCAAAGAGGCGGCGAGCTCCGTTTTGTAAACGGGGACTACCTCCTCCGCGTATCCGGACAACGCTTCGCATCCGTCGCGGAGCGCATACACCACTATCCGCTCCCCCATCTTCGACAACCGCGCGGCTATTTCCTCCGGGAGCAATCCCTCTCCGGCTATCAACGCGACGGCCATTCCTCAATCTCCCCCTTATCCCAGCCTATTTGCCCTTCTTATCAAAAACATGCCGACCGAGAGGAATACCACATTCGGAATCCAGGCGGCAACCAGTCCCGGTATGAAATTATTTTCTCCCATCGACTTGCAAAGGGACATGATGACATAATAGCAAAACACTATAACCACGGACAGCCCCAATCCCATTCCGGAACTGGATCTCTGAGGCCGGCTTCCGACGGTGGCCCCCACCATGGCAAGGACCACGCTCGCCCACGGCACCGCGAGCCTAAGGTGGAACCACATGGCGTACCAACTGGCGTCGTTTCCCCTGAGCTCGGCATTTTTCATAGTCAAATACAATTCTTTCAGGTTCATTTCATCGGGGTCTGCTTTCTCGGAACCAAGCTCCGACGGCTTCATGTCGAGATTGAGCCTCTGCCTCTCGAACCTGAACAGCATCTCCACCATTCCGTCTTCACGCACTTCAAATACCTGTCCGTCGTCGAGCCACCACATTCCATCAACCCACGAACCTCTCGGAGCGGAGATCAGGCGGCGCACGCTGCCGTCCTCGAACTCCTGAAGCATTATATCCCTCATCTCTCCCGATTTGGGCAGGACTTCCTTTACATAGATTATCCTTCTCAGTATTCCACCGGATATGTCCCTTATAAACACGTTATCCCTGGATACAGGAGGCACATGCTGATATATCTGCCGCAGGAGACCTGCCGCCGCCCTCTGGCTGAGCGGCACTATAGTCTCGTTAATAACGAACGAAAATATCGATATGAAAACGCACACCATTATCACGGGCCTCACGATACGCCCGAAGGAGATACCCGCGGATTTCAGTGCGACAAGTTCCGAATTGGCCGACATGTTGCCGAACCCAAGCAATGACCCCAGCAGGCAGCTCATCGGAATGGTCAGCACCACAACAGCCGGCAGCGAGTACAGGAACAGGCGCACGACCTGCGCCATTGACACGCCGCGCATTATCACCAGATCCGCGAGGGTAAAAAGCAGGCTGCCGGACACAATTATGACAGTAAAACTCATAATGCCGAACAAAAACGGCGACACCAACTGTCCCAGTATAAAACGATCCAGTATGAACGCGTTACCGGGCTTTATCATATGCCGTCATCTTCTCCGTGAACCGGACGGCGGCTCAGGTGGTACACCCCGCGTCTCGTTCCGCGCATGAATGAAATTATCTCGCATGCCAATTCATCGCCCGGGAAAGACCTCTCCGCTTCCGCCAGAGAATCGCGAAAATTTTGTGATCCTCCGAATATCAATTTATATATTCTTTTAATATCCGCCCTTTGTTTCGAGGAGAATCCGCTCCGCCTGAGGCCAACCGTATTGAGTCCCGTCATTGCCGCGGGATTGCCCGCCACGAGTGAATACGGAGGAATGTCCATCGTTATTCTCGCCATTCCCCCCACCATCGCGTGGGAACCGACTCTGACGAACTGATGGAAACCGGTTAAACCTCCCACCACAACATGATCCCCCATCTGCACATGTCCCGACAGGCCGACTTTGTTGGTGAGATTGCAGAATTCTCCCACGCGTACGTTGTGTCCCAGATGACAGCCTTCCATCAGCATCGTCCCGCGCCCCACGAAGGTCTCCTGCCCCTCTCCGGACGCCCGGTGAATCGTGACGCTCTCTCTTATTATGACGTCGTCGGCTATGCGCACGTATGATTTTTCACCGCCGAAATCGTGATCCTGCGGGGGAGTTCCGAGAACCGCGTGTTCAAAGATATGGCAGTTGCGCCCGATATCCACCCATGAGGTGAGATGAACAAAAGCCTCAATCACAGTGCCGTCTCCTATGCGCGCTCCCGCGTCCACAATGGAGTATGGACCTATAGATACGCCCTCGCCTAAATCGGCCCTGGGGGAGATAATAGCCGTTGGATGAATCGCGATACCCGGCATTTTGTTAATTTCCCTCTCCTTCGTCGGTGAGGGCCGAGGCGCTCACAAAACCCATCACTGCCTCCGCCGCAACGTCTCCGTCTACCGTTCCGATGAACTTCATCTTTCCGACCCTTCCCCTGAAACGCATGAGGGTCGCCTCCGTCCTGAGCTGATCGCCGGGAACCACGGGCCGCCTGAACTTCGCCTCGTAAATCGTCGTGAGGAAGGCGGCTCTGCGGGCCGCGGGATCGACGCCCAGCCGCTCCTGTTCAGCCGCCATAATCACGCACCCCACCTGCCCCATCGCCTCAAGTATCAGCATACCCGGCATAACGGGTTCGCCGGGGAAATGTCCCTGAAAGAACGGTTCATTGACCGTCACATTTTTTATACCGACGATCCTCTTTGTTTCGCCGTCGAGATCCATTTCTATTATCCTGTCAACAAGCAGGAAAGGGTAACGGTGCAGTAAAAATTCCTTTATCCTGTTGATGTTATATATATATTTTTCACTCTTTTCCGCCGCCATCAGTCATTACCTCCCCGATATTTTAGGACGCTTCTTTTGAGTCTGTCCGCAAGCTTCAAATGCAGGGCGTGTCCTCCCCGCACACATATATAATGGGCGCGTGTCACAAAGCCCGGGAGCGCCATGTCTCCCAGCAGGTCCGCCGCCTTATGGGCGGCACATTCGCGGTTTACCCTGTAACCGCCCCGGGGATCGTCGTCCCCGATGATGAGCGCGTTGTCCTCATCACCCCCCAAACCAAAGCCGGACGCTCGTATAGCCTCCGCCTCACGCGCCAAACAAAACGTGCGCGCCGGAGCGATTTGCGACATGAAGCTCTCTCGTGTTACGGTAACATCTATCATCTCCGTCCCTATTGGGGAATCCGGATAATCTATCACATAAGTGATCCTCAGCTCATCCGAAGGAAGCGCCGCTATCTGGGATTTTTTCAAATCCACGCAAACAGGAGCATCGAGAGAGCTTGTTACATATTCGGAATCGAATTCACGCAGTCCTCGTGAATTTATTGCCTCCGCAAAAGCAAGGGGGCTTCCGTCCAGTATGGGCATTTCTTCCCCGCTGGGAGTTATCAGAACATCGTCCAATCCAAAACCGACGATAGCTGATAGTATGTGTTCGACGGTTCTGACGCGTTCGCCTCCCGGAAATATCAGGGATGTGCTCCGCATGGAACCGTCGGCTTGAGCCTCCGCTATACCGTACCGCCTTGCACCGAAAGCAAACGTTATACCCTCTCCTTCAATGTTAGGTGAAATTTTGACGGAGGATGCGCGTCCCGTATGAATACCCTTCCCCTCGAAGACTATTTCTCCAAGCAAGGTTGTCCTGCCGCGGAACATCGTTACCTGCCGGTTATGTCTTCCAGTTTTTTGAGGCGTCTCCCGAACTCACGTATCATTCGGAGCGACGCCTGAAAACGCTTTTCGTCGGAGTGCTTCTGAGCCGGGAATCCCGATACCGTTTCCCCGTCCGCAATGTCCTTGGTCACGCCGGAACGCCCGGCTATCGTCACCCGTTCGCCTATCGTCACGTGATCCGCGATGCCGGACATTCCCGCCACGAGAAGCCGGCTTCCGGCCTTAACGCTGCCGCCGAACGCCGCGAAACCCACGATCATCGAATCCGGGCCAATATCGCAGTTGTGGGCGACATGCACGCAAGCGCCCATTTTTGTGCCGCGCCCTATCCTGGTCGCTCCAAATGTCGCGCGGTCTACGCTGCAATTAGGGCCAATATCGACGTCATCCTCTATTATGACCGTGCCTATCTGGGGTATCTTCCTCCACTCTCCGTCATCCGGGACAAATCCGAAACCGCAGCAGCCGATAGACGCGCCGGAATGTACGATCACCCGGCTTCCGATTTCCACCAAATCCTGTATCGAGACCGACGCCTCAATGCGCGTATCGTTTCCGACAGTGACGTTTTTTCCTATAAATACATTCGCCTGGAGAAATACCCTGTCTCCAAGGATTGCGCCATCGGAAACAACGCAGCCCGGTCCGACGCGGCAGTTTTTTCCCACTATTGCGCCGCCGTGAATATACGCCGCCGGATAAATCCCGGGGGGATCCGCGGTCCTCATGTCGAACAGCGGCAGAAGTTTTACGAGCGAAGCCTTGGGAGCGGAAACCTCTATGCCGTCGCGGCCGGAAACAGCGCCGAAGCTTGACAAAATAGGGATTTTCAGGGGCAATGAGGATAAAAGCGTCTTATCCCAGACAACGCATAACATATCTTCGCAAGCGTCCCCGGCGGAGCAGATTCCGCGTACTCTCCTGCCGGCGTCGCCTATCACATTCCCACCCGTCTCGCGGGCTATTTCCTCAAGAGTCATAACAGCCATTTTTCAATTCCTCATCGCTAAAGGTTGAGCAGGAGGCGCACATTCCACGCGTCATCAAACCTGGAATCGTAGTGAACTTCAATCGATATGAAATTGCTGATGTGGTACCCCAGGGCCGCGCTCACGTCGTCTTCCTCGCTGTAACGCACCCAGGCATAAGGCCGCCGCGCCCAGGATTCAAAATCCAGCCTGCCCCACCAGACATCGTCCAGGGTACTCCATTCCCCGCCTATCCAAATGTTGCGCCAAAGCGGCCACCGCAAACCCAGCCGCGTTTCGAGATCCCAGTTGTTGAGATGCAGTATCAGCTCTCCGTAAAGTTCCATATCCCAGCGCGGAAGTATCTGGATCCTTCTGCCAAGGTGGACGCCCACTTCCGGATAACGATCCTCCGCCCCGGCATAAACAGCCATCCATAATTGCGCGGAGTATCTCCTGCTCTCCAGTTCCACATCCACGTTCGAAACGACTCCCGTGTTGGCGGTTATTACCGGGTCGGCTTTCGATACTCTGACCAACGTCTCCTCATTCAACACGTCCCTGCCCAGGGACGCAAGGTTGTCCGCGTGTTTATCGAGCCACGGGACCGGTATGCCGATAACCGGGGCGTAACCTTTAAGGAGATCTTTTTCCAAATTGGAATGCAAAATCGCCGGTATGGAGGATGAATTTATCCTGGTGGTCACGGCAAGCGCGAGCGGCTGTTCGGGGATGAACGACACGTCGAGTATGATCCCGCCCTCCAGTTTATGCCGCGCCATCAGGGTGACTCTCCATCCCGGTATTCTTTCGGCGCAGAGACGCTCGACTTCCTTTTTGAGATCCAAATCTCCCCAGGACAGGACCTCCATGGGCACGCCTTTTATCAATGACATTATCTCGTCCGACATCCCGGCGGTATCGGAGGCAAACCAACCGTCAACCGGAGGACTCAAAACCGGAGGGGTTATCTGCACCTCCCATTCGGGCGCCGCCTGCGTCAATCGGAGCTTTATCACCACATCGTCGCGTCCGGCAAATGTCACCGACTCAACCGAGTACCCCAAAAGGAGCCTGTCCGCCACGACTCTCAGGAGTTCCTCTTTTACGTCCCGCGGTTCAGCGGCGGGAATATGGTCATATACTGCCTCCAGGCTCCTTTTGGTACTTTCCGTGAGCCACTCTGCTATTCCGTCAATTTTAACCGACGCGTCTGCCGCGCACCGGCACGCGAAGACCGAGGCCAGAATAAACAAAATTGCGGCAGCGTTAACCACCGCAATTATAAACTTTTCGATATTACGCCGGGAAATTTTAGAACATCTCCCCGAATCCGAAGTGGACTCTCGATTCATCGTTGCCGTTCGCAAAATCAAACCTCAGATTTCCTAAAGGTGTTCTAAATCTGACTCCCAACCCGTACCCCTCGGCCAGGTCTCCGAAGCTGAATTTCTCGCCCATCCTGGTATCCCAGGCCATTCCCCAATCGTAGAAAAAGACGAGCGACGCGCTTCTGTTAATGGGAAGACGCACTTCGGCGTTGGCAAGGAACATCTGATCGCCTCTGTAACGCTTGTCCTCATAACCCCTGAGAGTGCTGTCCCCTCCAATGGTGTAGTTGGCCGCCCACGGCAGACATCCGCTTGAATCCCCCGCTATGGCGCGCACCGCAAAAAGCGGCGGTATGTCGTCCACGGAGAAATTTCGCTCGAACATTCTGGTTAGAAAGTCCAGCGGCGTGTAGTATCTGGCTTCAATCCAGTATTTCCAGTAGTCCCAATCCCCTCCGAGGGCTTCAAGCCCCTTTTCGACAAAGATCGACTCCACGTCTCCCTTGGGGAACTCCGAGTATTCGTCTATGTTGTCGCGAGTCAATCTGCCGGTCACGGTGAAGTTGGTGCCGCTCTCCAACCTCTGTTCCTGTTCAGGGGTCAGCGTATACGCTTCGTCATGCACTATAAGATCTATTTTTTGCCATTCGTTGGTGAGGAACCAGCTTAGCTTTGACCTTTCGGAAAATCTGCGCCCCAATCCCAAATAACCTCCAAGCCGTTCCTCGTCGTACTCGAATAGATAATCGCCATCCTCGTAGTATTTGAGGTCAGCCCAATTTCTCTGATAAACGCCAACCCTCCAGGCAAAAGTCCTCTGATCCATATACGGCTGATCCAAAGTCACCCAGTATTGCTCGCGATTCCCCAGGTCAAACCCTATACCGAGGCGTTCGCCCCTGCCGCGAAAGTTAGTGTCGTTGTAAGAGAGGCCTCCGCTGAAACCGCTCGACGTGCCATACCCCACGGAAATACCTACTCGGCCCGTCTTTGCCTCGGCGACGGTCAGCACGAGATCAATAACGTCGGGGGACTCCCCCGGCTCTAAACCCACGCTGACGTCGCTGAAATAACCGAGCCCCTGGAGTTTGCTCAGCGAATAACGCAGCCTTGAGGCGTTGAATAAATCCCCTTCCTTAAGCCTGAGCTGCCTTTGGATAACGTAAGTTTTCGTCCTTCTGTTGCCCTGTATAATTATGTCGCCCAGCACCGGCTCGGTTATATATACGTTGACTTCGGTGCCGTCAATCCTGACGTCACTCACACGAGCCATGACATAACCGTCCTGCTGGTATTTTTCTCTTATCCTCTGGAGGTCGTTGCGGAAAAACGCCCTGTTGAAGATCACGCCCGGCTCCGTAAAGCACAAGCCCCTGAGCGCTTCGTCAGAGTAGATTGTGTTGCCGAAAAAATGGATTCCGCTTATTATCGGGTTTTCCGTGACTATGAATATTACGTTGACGCCGTCCATTTCGTCGGTGATTCTATAGTCCACGTTGGAGTAGAATCCCTGCTCGAATATCGCGTCGGCGTCCCTCGCCAGCCTGTTCTGATCGAGAGGGGAGTCCACCCTGGAAGTAATGACTGACAAGACATGCTCCGTCACGACTTCCGAGTTGCCCTCGACCGAAACCGACAGGATTCTCGGAGCCTGGACTCTGGGCCTCTCCCTCCTTGGGGTATCCTGTGACGGTCTGGCGTCGGGAAACATTTCCTCATCATCTTCCGAGACTCCCGACATATCAATTTCCACGGTGCCCCGGCTGTCGTCGGATTCCCCAACCGTTATAGGCACGGGCCCCACATATACATCGGCTGCCTGTGCCGGCGCGGCCGCGCAGCAAAAATACGCCGCAATAAAACCGAAAATTAAAAATGCCGTCAACTGCCTTACGCGTGGGGCTGATACCCCGAGAATTTTTAAAAACAAACCCAATCAACCCCTTATAATTTCAAATCAACATTCCCCTTATCATGGCACTACGGTTACGCCGGGCTCGGAGGACCTGAGCGCCCTCTGGCCGACCTGTATCAGAGAGATGACCTCATCCGCCGATGGACGGCGGACTACTGGGATCTCATCCTCAACCGGCGCCTGCTCCGCGCTGAGGACCTTGGCAATTTCAGGGGCAGGCCGGGGTTTCTCGGCCGCCATCGCCGCCCCTCTGCCGGATTCCGTGACCGCCGTTACTTCCTCCGCCATTTCGACCGATATAACTACCGTGCCGCTGTTTCCGCTGGAAAGGCTCTCCCTCAGAGCATTTATTATATCGCTTTCAGTGCTCGAAAGAAGAACTAAAGACTCTCTTTGCGCCGCGAATTCCAAGGCGCCTGATTCGGGATCGAACGCGATCGGCATTACGGCCGACAGCACTATAGCCACAGCTAAAACTCCTATCTTCAACGCGGCAAACATGAAATGCGCCATGCCGCGATCCGAAACGCGCAGCGCGTCATCCGAGGCCGCCGTCCACAGCTTTTCTCTCAGCCCCTTCGTTTCCGCTTCGAGACATTCGGCTTCCGCCAGCGCGTCGCCCCACGACCCGCATTTACAGGCCGCGACGCACCGCTTCAACCACCTCTCCACTCTTTTGAGATGGCGGTCCATCAAAGCGTTTTTAGAGTCTTTCATCAGGGCGCACCTCCGCGTCAAACCAAAAGGATGACATTTTATAAAACCGATAAGACGATCTCATAAAATTATCACACTTCCGGCGTCGGAAATGGCGCGGCTTTTCAAGAAAACATCCCTCTGAGCTGTGATATTGCTTTTCGCCGCAATCTGTAGACGTGGCTTACCCCAACCCCGTGGCTGCTCGCCACCTCTGCCGCGTCGCGGCCCTCGAGAATCATGGACCGCACTATATCGCGCTCTCGTTCCGGGAGGCACAGAAGCCCCTCGCCCAACGAGATATGCCACTCCATACTGTCGATGTCGATTTCAAAATCGAGCGCTGACCGCTCCAGTGCCTCATCCTCCACCGGCAGCGGCGCTTTTGCCTCGCTGCGCTGGAGGAAATTCACCATACGGCCTTTCACTTTATAGTAAGCGTAAGTAATAAACTTGTTGCTTCGCTCGGGTTCGAAATTATCCACCGCGGTTATCAGACCGACCATCCCCTCTTGCAGCAGATCGGGGAAACTGTTGTATGGGGCCCGGAATTTTTTAGCCAGCCAGAAAACCATCGGTCTGTATGCGAGGATAATCCTCTCCCGGCTATCCTCGTCGCCGGACTTTATTTGTTCCCACAGAGATTCTTCTTCCGAGGGATTCAGGGATGACGCGCCCGACGATTCCTTCAATGAAGCACCTCCCATCCAGCCTGCCGTTTTTTTGATTTTACCATATATCGTTCGGAAATTATTATTTCTGTAATTATTCGGGAAACGAAAGTAATTTTATTTCCTCGTCCCCAAGCCTGATGTGATGCGTGTCGTTGGACGACAGCAGCGACGGGCGGGCGCCCCACATGTCGAGAGCGCTTATCGAACAGTTGTCGAATCGCATCCGCCAGAATATGTCGATTTCCTTGATATCCAGGAAGGCGGCAATGAGAGCGCGCATGACCGCCCCGTGAGCGACGACGAAAGTCACGTCGCCCGGTCCCCCCGCCTCCTTCAAAATTTCAGCGGCGCGCCGCGAGCGCGAGGCAACTTCCGCTAAGGACTCGCCTCCCTCCGGCACCGCGGTAAAAGGCGCGTTTCTCCAGGCTGCCAGAGTTTCCGGGTAGCGAGCCGAAATCTCGGACGTAGTGAGCCCCTCCCACGAGCCGAAGGAAATCTCCCTCAGGTCGTCGCACAGATCTATCTTCACATCTCCGGAGTTGTTCTCCATGATTATCTCCGCGGTACGGCGGGCCCTTTTCAGCGGGCTGGAGTACACCCGCGCGGGGACGATTCGAGACAGCCTCAATCCCGTCCGCCGGGCCTGCTCGACGCCGTCGCCGCTGAGTTCGGTGTCCGAGCTTCCCTGGTATCTTAGCTCTCTGTTCCAGTCCGTTTCTCCGTGGCGGATAAAGAAAAACCTGTGGGGGGCGCGCGGCTTAACCTTTTCAGTTACCGTTGACATTTTATCGTCTTTTGGCATATTATCGCGATTATCTCCCATATAAAACTTGTGCGGCAAACGTTTCCAATATGGGATGTTATCATCAACGAGGTTTCAAGACAACCCTCAGGCGCACCCCGCGTGAAGGCATCGAACGTTTTGCCGGGGAGCGGCCTGATTTCAGCTTGAAGCATAAATATCCGATACTAGTATTGAATGTTCTTTGTCGTTAAGGAGGTTTGATTATAAATGTCTGACTTGTTTGGGGTTTCGGGGATAAGCAGCGGCATCCCGTGGGACGATCTCATAGGCAGAATGCTCGAAAGAAGCAAAAGGCCCGCGGCTCAGTGGCAAAGACAGATAGATACGCTGGAAGTTAAAAAGACCCTGTACCAGGAGATGCAGAGCAATTTCAACAAACTGCGCAATATGCTCACGCCGCTCCGGCTCGCGAACGCATACAATGCCAAGACTGTTGAGTACACGAATTTCTCAAGCAACGAATCTTTGAAACCGGAGAACATCGTGACCGCGAGGGTTGGCGCCGAGGCCGAACTGACGTGGTGGGATATAGAAGTCATTGAGCTGGCGCGCGCGCAACGGCACATGTCCAGCAGATTCGAATCCGTCTCCGATTCGCTGGGAATTTCGGGCAAATTCGATATAAGGGTCGGCAGGCAGATCGCGACCATTGAGATAGACCCCGGGGACAGCCTCAGGATGATAAATCAAAAGTTATACAGCGCCGTCGACCAGAACGGCCACCCACTTGCCGTGACGGCGAAACTCCTCGACAACAGGCTCGTTATTGAGAGCGCGCAGCAGGGAAAGAACAGCAGCGGCGACGTGGCGGGGTTATCCTTCATCATGGGCGGCGGCAATGAATACTACCTGCCCCACTCGTCGGTCCGCATGTCCCCGGACCCCGAAAAACCTGAAGAAATAGGCAAGTACATATACCCCCCGCAGATATTACGGTTAAGTTATGAGGAGCCGACAGTTGTGGCTAACCAGACGTACACATATGACTATATCGAAGGGCGCGACTTCGATTATGACTCAGCTACCGGAAAGATTACCTGGCACGAAGGACCGGGAACAAGAAGGCCCCCGCTTGGCGCGGAGTTCAAGGCGACTTTTACGGAGTGGAGGGATAGCTTGGGTGCTTCTTTCAAAGACCCTGATGACCCACCGACAGCCCCACCTAGAACGATTCCGCAACCGGGTGATCAGGAACCACCTATGGATGATGAATATGTACGCTTTGACATACTTCCTTTCCTGCGGACCGGTGGGAAGTACTTAGACGATGAAGGCGATCCAAATCTGACGATTGAGTTATTAGGACCTGACGGTCAAGATTACGTACAAAATCGCGACTTTTATATTATCGAAGTAGATGACAGTAAAGGAGACCCTCAGGAAGTCATTGCGTGGCTTCATCCCGTCCCCGGCGAAGACTACCCCAAACGTGCACCAAATGATTCTTTTGGCATCCATATCAGCTTTGATCACAACTACGCCTTCGATGAAAACGTCTTCTATTTCAGCGAACCCGTTACATGGAGCAACTGGGAAGTGTTGGATAGGCGGGTAAGCGATCCAAATCGGGATTTAGACTATTTGCCCAGGAGTCTTGAGGATAGCGCGTCATCCGGTGCGAAATTTGAAATTGTGGGCCTCGATGGTACGATTTATACAGCGGGTAAAGATTTTATCGTCCGAAGAGGGCAGATTGAACTGGCGGATGAAATTCGCTGGGTTATTGATTGGTCTCTCACTCTCCCTGCCAACCAGCCAGCCACTTACGAAATCCGCTCGGCCCTCGAGGGCGATTACGGCGAAAACTCAGTCCTAGCAAGGCTCGGTTTTATCACCCCCAGCACTAATCCAGCCTGGCCCAATAACTGGACATTCACCAAGGAGGGGTACGCCGAAGCGACCGACGCGATTTTCGAGGTTGACGGCGTGCGGGTGACGCGTTCCTCCAACACCGTGGACGACCTGATCGCGCACGTAACGCTCGAACTGAGGGGCGAGGGCAAGGTCAGGATCAATATCGTGCGCGACCTCGAAGCAACCGTGGAGAACATAAATAAATTCGTCGAGGAATACAACTCCGTAATGGAGTGGATCAACTTCTACGTAAGCCAGAAGGAGGACGGGGCCAACCCGGTCAGCGAGGAAGACTATCTGTCGTCAATACTGCAGCAGAGCAGGGGCAACACCGTCTTCGGAGTGCTGCACGGCGACCAGTTGCTGTGGAGCATAAAAAATCAACTGCGCGCGCGGCTGTCGAACCCGATTCCACTGGTCTCGTCATCCCTGACGTCAAGAAAGGTCCAACACCCTTCGGCCGCAATGAACATAAGGAGTTCGTTCTACATCTACGTCGGAGGCAGAGCCTCGATGATAACGATAGAACCGGCGGACTCTATGGAGGACATACAGAGAAAACTCGCCAACGCGCAGAACTTGATGTACAAGGACAACAATACGCCCACGGGGGGATCACTCAATCTCAGCGTAACAATACGCGACGGCCAGTTGGTGATAGACGGTCCGAGACCGTCATCCTCCTATACTGCCGGCGACAGGGAAAACACATACGAGACGTTAGTACGAGGCAGCGGGAGCTCCGACAACCTGAGTTTCATACCCGTCACAGAACAGCCGATAAGCGGCGAGATAACAGTGTTTTCCGGGCGAAATCCATTCACCGAAGGCCAGTCCACGCTATACCAGGAGGGCATCGACTACCGCGTCGTAACCACCCCAACTACCAGAACCGAAACTTATGAAGACGGTACTTTTGAATTAAACGGTGTCACAGAAACAAAATATGGGACAAGGACCGTCGTAACGAGGATAACGAGCAGTATCGAGTGGATAGACGGCAGAGGACCCAACGCCGATGAAATTTACCACGTTTCATACGATTACTTCTCAAGCGCCGTCGCTTTCTCCGAGATACCCGGCTCCGGGCCTTCGAGCACTGAGATCGGGAGGGGAGTGAACAGCCTCTCGTTCCTCGAATTGCACCAGGACGCAAGCAAGACCACGATGTCGGCATACGGGATCACAACGGAGAGCATGAACTACGGAAAATCGGGGTTAATTGAGTTCGACGAGGAAAAATTCATGGCTATGATGGAGGCCGACCCGGATATTACGGCGAATGTCATGCTCACCTTCATGCGCGACTTCGACGTGTACATAGGCAACCTCGTCGACAGCTCGCAGGTACTCGTATACGGAGAGCCCGTCACAAAGGGACGCATAGCGGCGGCGCTCAACACGATAGACAGCGAGCAGAAAACCCTGTACGACAGGATAACCAAGCTGGAGAAGGAGCTTGCGGATAAACAGACGTCTCTTTACAAGCAGTATTCGGACATGGAAGTGGCTATACAGAGGATGAACGCGCAGATGTCCAGCCTCGCGAATTTCGTGAACAGCATGGGCGGCGGCGGTTAATATAATTTAATTACTGTAATTGCTTGGAGGGGGCGTCATGCTCTGGACCAGGCCCATGCGCCAAGCCAGAACCGCGGCCTGCGTCCGGTCGCTGAGGTTGAGTTTTTTAAGCAGGTGCGAGACGTGATTTTTTACCGTCTTTTCGCTCAGTACCATCTTGGCTGAAATCTCAAGATTGTTGAAGCCCTGCGACAGCCAGAACAGAACCTCCTTCTCACGCTGAGTGAGAAGCTGCATCACGTCGTTCTCCTTTTTTTGCTTCTGGAAGCTCGACAGGAGTTTGCCCGCCACCTTCGGGTCAACGTATGATTCTCCGGTGCTTACGGCTCTCAGAGCCGACAGAAGATCCGGCATACTGGACGACTTTAATATATATCCGTTGATGCCGAGCGCCGACAGGTTGGCAAGGTGTTCCTCGTCGTCGTAGGCGGTTATCGCCATAAATTTAGATTGGATATTTGCCCCGCGCAGGCGTTTCATTACCTGCCCGCCGTCCATTATCGGCATATTTATGTCGAGCAGGACAATATCGGGATTGACCTCGAGAATAATTTCCACCGCCTCCGCGCCGTCTTTGGCCTCCCCCACGATTTCCAGATCACTCTCAAGTTCGAGCAGTCTTCGCAGTCCCTCCCTGAAGAGACGATGATCATCAGCCACCACTATCCTAATTTTTTTCATTATCTTCTCTCCCTATTGGAACTCGCAATATTATCCTGGTTCCTGTCCCTATTTTGCTGTCTATGTTTATCGTGCCATTCACGAAATGTACGCGCTCGGACATATTGGAGAGGCCGAAAGAGCCGCGCTCCGTCGCGAGCGATCGTTCGCTGTCGAGGTCAAAGCCGCAGCCGTCATCCTCTATTAACAGCGCAAGGTCCCTCTCTGTGAAGGAATACTTTATGTTAATGCGCTTCGCGCCTCCGTGCCTCAGGGCGTTGGATATGGCCTCCTGCGCTATCCTGAAAACATTCGACCTCAGCACGAATGAGAAATTATCCTCCTCCTGCTGAAGCTCAAGCTGAAACTCTATGCCGTGACGCTCGCTGACGCTCTCGGCGAGGCGTTTAACGGCGCGGCCAAGTCCCTTTTCGAGGCCAAGGGGCTGTAACTGTAATAAAAAACCGCGAAAATCGCGGGTCGCCTCCTGAAGCTGCTCCCTTATCCGCAATATCTCTACGCTAATGGCCTCAGAATCCCCTCTCGCGATGACGCCTTCCAAATACTCCAGCGACAAAAGCGCGGCCGCGAACTGCTGCATTGGACCGTCGTGTATCTCGCGCGCCAAACGCTTATTCTCACGCTCGACGAACTGGAGGGCAAGCGCGGTAGCGTAAATATTTCCCGTTGACTTGAGCGACTCCATCGAGTCGATCTTGTTCTTCAATATCTCCGAGGCCAGGCGAAGTTTGCCCATCATATTGGCGCCGCGGCTCATCACCCGCTCCATGCGGATTTTTTCGCGCTCAAGGTCGTCGCGCTTGTGGCGAAGATGCCGCCATCTCTCCTCGAACGAGATACGAAGCCGCATATAACGCTCCGCCTCATCGTATATCTCGGCCTGAGCGTCGAAATCCGTGGCCGTCTCCGCTTCCGTCAACATTTGGCGCGCCTGCGCGTAAGCTTTCATCACCGAATCATTGGCGGTCTGGATGTCATTTATCTCCTTATGAATAACATTCAGTTCCTCGTTCAGATCACTCAGGCCACCCATGACGTCATCTCTTATACCGACTACACGATCAATGCCGGAGCCGAGAAACTCATGCGTCCTGTCAAAAACATCCTGTAATTTATGCTTGCGGCTGGCCTCGGGCATTACTGAAAGCATCATCCTTCAGGTACTTATTGATTATATTATAACATGACCGCTATCCCGAGGTTTCATCCCGCCGTAAACTGTGCCACGCTGAATTTAAAATTACATTCATTCGCGTGGATTTATCAAGCTTGCAAGCCGTGAGATGATCTCGCCAAACACATCCGGCTTCAGGGACGCGACAATCTTTTTTACGTCTCCGGTTGGGACACGCTCACAACGCCTCAGATTTACCCAAGAATCTTTCATGATTTTTCCCTTTGAAGTACGCGATTCCCCCTGAAGCAGTTTGTACGCCCAAATCTGGTCAAGTCTGGTTGTCGTTATCTTTGCCGCAAAAACATGGCCTTCTTCAATCGAAATGACAAGACAGGGCCTCAAATCGGAGGAGTCTTGGTCCTCTTGTGGAAAATAAGCGATTACAATATCTCCTTTATTGGGAAATTGCATCTGCTATTGCTTGTTTTTTCCACTCGGGGAGCGATTCGTGAAAAAATTCACGTTCTTCCTTCTCGCCGTCGAATGAAGGCTCGTATTCATCTTCTTCATCGGATACCCAGAAATGATCTACAAAATAGTCCTTTATTTTTTCTGTGGAAATTTCGTCATTATAAGCTGTCTCTGAATATGGAGTTTCTTCATGCGTAGCTTTTCTAAGCTCCGATGCCGAGAGATTGCTTTTTCTCGAAACAACGGCTTCAATTACTCCGAACGCGTCATCAGGGATATTCACGCTTTGAGGAGGCATGATTTTGTTTGCCACAAAACGTTTATAGTTATGAAAAACCTCTTTCACCACGGGGCCGTGTTCCCACGCAAAAATACTTTCACGAAATAGTTTTTCGCCTCCCATGCCAAGAGAATACCCTTGAGCATAATAAAGAAGTTTTTGGAGTTGCATAGGGGTGAGTCTTACCCCATTTTGGGCAGCCAACCATAATATCCACTCTGCTACTTCGATTGCGCCGTATGCCATTAAGTATCCCCCCATGCATCATTTGCGGTTATATTTAATCTTTTAATACCAAAAACCGGGCTTTCGCCCGGCTGATTTTTTACATGCCCGCTGATGGTTACGCTTTGATCGTATTTTTCTCTACACGCTTGAAAAGTTCCGTGGCTTCCTCGGCGTCGGCTTTGTAGGCTTCGCGCCCCATCATTCCGTACGTGTAACGTTTGCCCTGCTCAACTCCCGGCTGGTCGAACGGATTTATCCGCATCAATCTTCCCGAGACAGCCGTCATGTATTCAAAGAAGAATATCAGACCACCGAGCGTCCTCGCGTTCAAAGAATCCATCTCTATCCAGACGACCGGCCGATCCGCCTTGACGAGCGCCGCCGCCGTGCTGGCGGCCTCGTAGCCCAACATGCCGCCGAGCTTCTGTCCCGACAGGTACGCCAGGCTCGACAGCGAATCGTCGCGTACATTCGGCAGGCTGATCTCGTTCTCACGGTTCGTCACGTTTATTATCGTGTACAGTTTATCGTCGGGGCCGGCCGTATAAAGCTGTACCTGCGAGTGTTGATCTATAGCCCCCAGCGTTCGTATTGGGGTGGAGCCCGTGCCGTCTTTGCCGACACTTTCACCCCAAAGCTGCGCGAACCACTCGGAGAAAGTTTCAAGCCTGTTCGAGTACGGCATCAGCACGGTCATCGGACGGCCTGAAATCAGATGCAGGTAATTTGCGGCGGCAAGATACATGGCCGGGTTTTCGCGGAGGCCGCTCCTCCCGGCAAGGAAATTTTTCATCTGCGACGCGCCGCCGACCAGCTCATTAATATCGGCGCCCAACGCGGAGGCCGTGACCAATCCGCAGGCAGACAGCACCGAATATCTGCCGCCCACAGTCGGAGGAATTTCCAGAGAGCGGCATCCCGTGGCCTGAGCGAACGACCTGAACACTCCGCCCGTGGGATCAGTGATGACAAGTATATCCTCGTCCACTTTTTCCCCTCTCGCTTCTTCCAGCTTCGAGCGGAACCAAAGGAATTGGGACATCGTCTCGGCGGTAGAACCGGACTTGCTGACGCCGATCACCGCGGTTTTGAGGTTTTTTGTCGCCTCCCGGATAGCCGTGACTTTGTCGGGATCAGGATTGTCGGCCAGGTAAAACTTAGGCCCGCGCTCACGCTCGTTGAGGTACATCGGGAGCAGAGCCTGATGCAGCATCAGGTTGCCGAGAGCCGAACCCCCAATGCCCACGTGGATTATCGCCTCGTAACCGGACAGCCACTTCGCCGTCTCAAGTATGGACGACATATCCCCTTCAGCTAGGTCGTACCAGCCAAAACCCGACTCTCCCGCGAGAGCGCCCTTTTCAAGCCAGACCGCGGCTTCCGAACATGCTGTAACCAGCGAGTCAATGCGGTTATCGAACCATTTTTCTCTCCCCGCGGCGCACCCGAACGAAAAATTTATGCCAAGATCGCACATGAGCTTTATTTCTTCCCGGTCTTTACGGTTTCAAAGTCGGAACGGGCGCATGTGACCTCGACTACGCTTGAATCTACGTTGCCCGGTATGAACAGTTGCTTCCTGTTGATACATATCGTCACGCCCATAACCTTGCCGAGCTTTTCCAGCAGATTACGTGCTATCGTCACCGCAAGGCACGATATTGACCTGAATTTAGTCTCCATTATAACGTTGCGGGTTATCTCAAACACTACCGCGTCGCGGATCAGTGCTTCATCCTTCTGGCATATATCGACCGGATCCACTTCAAACTCAAGGGACGCATCCACATAGTACACCTGCCCCAATTCACGCTCAACCTCCAAAATGCCGTGGAAAGCGTGAAAGCTCATTCCTTTTACGGTGTGAACGCACTTCATCAAAATACCACTCCTTCTATGTAAATTATGATATTCCCGCACCGGAAGCGCTCCACCGAACAACTGCCAGGAGGTCGACGGAGAATAGTATTACTGGAGCGTACCGTCAGATGAGATCCACTTCCTTCAGGGCTGATTTGATGGCTTCCTGATCGAAGCCCACAATATAGCGTTCCCCCACTTTTACCACCGGCACGCCGCGCTGACGCGTCTTTTGCACTATCTCCCTCGCCGCTTCTTTGTCGCTTCCAACATCTATCGCTTGAAAAGCGACATTCATCTGCGACAGGAATTCCTTTGCCTTTACGCACCAAGGACAGTTATTGGTGGAAAAAACAGTGACCTTTGACGTGTTCTCTGTTTCACCCATTGTATATCACCTCTGCATCATGCTTCGATATTGCAATCTAATCTTAATTGCAGGGCCTTGATGCGTCAATAGCGGTTTTATCGCATTGACGCCCTCGCGTCACTTTTCCAGTCGGATCTCACGAGATCGAGGAATTCAAAGTAAGCTCCGCTCGCGAAATCCGGAAAGGTGTATGAGAAACTCACCCAGCCCGACTTCCCACGACACAGCGTCGCTTCCGCAAATATATCGTCCCACAGGTATATCCTGTGGGCGTTGTCTTTCGTGGAAGCCAAAACCAGTCTAGCGCCGTCGATATATCCCGGGTCGATGTTCACGCGACGGCCCTCGCCGCCGCTCGCGCTTTCAGCCTCTATAGAAATGGCAAGACGCTTCCACACCACAAGCCCGAACGGATGCCTAAGCCCCTTAAACGAGAGAAAACGGCGGGAAAGATCCGACGAAATATCCTTATAATAATCGGTCCACGTGAACGGATAAGGCGGGCTTGTCCGCTCAATATCCCCAAAGGTTAACGAGAGCCTGCCGGCGGCCCAGTCGAGCATGCCGGGTGAACCCGTGGGATACAGCAAACCGATTATAAGTTTTGCCGGAGAGACTTTATCTCTCGCTCTTTTGTCCATCTTCCGGCGCCGCTCTGCGCACCGTCGTCCCGCCGTATGCCTTGCGAGCGGCGTGTTTGTTCAAACCCACAAGACTGCCCGGAGCCTCGAACGATTCTTCAATATCAAACAGCATGAGGTTCTCCTCCGCCTCAACGCCCTGCGTTTCTAAGACCTCGGGCGCGGCTTTTTCTATTGTTTCGTCTATTGTCTCGGATTTCGGTTTTCGCCCTCGCCTTTTTTCATTGGGTGATTTTTCAGCCTTTTCCGGGATTTCCGCGCGTTTTTCCTTTTCGGACTCAGTCTCCGGACGCGCCTTGGCCTCAGCCGCCGTTTTGCGCTCCGCTCTCTTTCGTCTCGCCGGTTTTGGCGCGGGAGCATCATCTTCCGGGGCAGGCTCCGCCGCGTTCTCTATCTGCGGCTCGTCAAGCGCCATGTCGCCTGGGATGCCGACAGCGATACTGCCGACGAATTCTCCCTCCCATGAACAGGGAATGACTTCCGCAAAATTCGCAGGCGCTTCTTCGAACGGAGACAGCCTGCGTATGACCGCCCCGTTTTCCTCCAGCCTGCGATAGAATGCCTTGCCGACGGCAGCCCACCATACCAGATCCTCCGCCATCTCGAAATCGCCGGATATGTCCTCGATAAGATAAATATCCCCGTCAAGCGGCCGCAAGGAAAATGTCCTCTCTCGTTTTTTCTCCCTGACCGTGATTATCTTGTCGCGCAAGATTCGCTTCGCCTGTTTCGCGAGGGCGGCCGCGTCACATGGCATCAGCCTGACGCCGTGTTCGTTGAACACAACGCGCTCCTCATCTATAAAGAGCAGCGGCAGAGGCGCCCCCCACCAATCCGGAAAGGACACCGCGGATTCCTTTATAGCGTGCTCCCTGTATTCCTCGAAGGTCATCCGCGACAGATCACCGGCCTTGCCGCTCCCCTTTTGCGTAAACACGAGAAGGAATGTATCCTGCGATACATCCTCCAACTGTGTTCGGGCGGATATCGGTTCGTTCAAAGAGGCCGACATGATGTCCTCGATCGTGGAGGACGACTTCCCGAGTTCCAGCAGAGAAACCAACTGTTCCTTGTGGATCAGCCTCTCCCTGCCGCCCATCTTCATCATTATGTAATCTGGACCGTAAAAGTACAGCGCGCGCAGCACTTCCCGCACATTGGACGATACGCTCAGCATGTCGCTTTTGACGTCGGAATGGTTAATTTTCAGCATCATTTACATTCTCCATATCAAGCAGGGCATGGACAAAATCCCGGGGAGAGAACAGTTCGAGGTCAGACGCCCCTTCCCCCAATCCCACGTAACGTATCGGCAGTTTCAGTTTGCCCGCTATGGAGAAGGCTATCCCCCCTTTTGCCGTGTTGTCGAACTTAGATAGCACAACCCCCGTTAGAGGGACGGCCTTGTTGAATACTTCGGCCTGGACGAAGCCGTTCTGTCCCATGACGGAGTCCAGCACAAGCAGGGATTCGCTAATGCCCCCCGGAGCCTCGCGCGATGCGACTCTGCCGACTTTCGCCAGCTCGTCCATCAAGTTCGATTTCGTGTGAAGCCTGCCGGCGGTATCCACTATCACCACATCGATCCCGGCGGCTTTCGCCGCCTGAATAGCGTCGAATACCACGGCGGCCGAATCGCTCCCGTGCGCGGACGCTATCACCCTCACCGACGCGCGTTCCCCCCAAGCCTTGAGCTGCTCGATAGCGGCCGCGCGATATGTGTCGGCGGCCGCAAGGATCGCCGATTTACCCTCCCGCAAAAACATGGTCGCGAGCTTGCCGGCCGTGGTGGTCTTCCCGCTGCCGTTCACCCCTATGAGCATGACGACAGCCGGAGCCTCCGCTACGTCGATCGGGCGTCCCATGCCGGGTATTTCTTCGAGACGTCCTATCAGCATCCCGGCGAACGCTTCCTTGAGTTCGCCCGTATGCGCGATCCTGCGGCTGGCCGCCGTCTCCCTCAGCTCCTCTATGAGATTTTCGGCCATATCTATGCCTACGTCGCCGGCCAGAAGGCTTTCTTCCAGTTGCTCCCAGAATTCATCTGTGAGAGGGTTGTCGGAAAAAAGGTTCGACACTCCCTGGGACCATTTGTCAGCCGCTTTTTTAAATTTGGATATGAATCCACCGAACAAAGCCATAAAATCACCTCAAAAAATCAAATGTCGGAGGCTGGATTCTTGCCGGATTTGGGGCCTCTGCGCCTGCGGCGCGGCCTGCGGAGACGCTCGCTATGGATAGACGCGCCCGGACCCGCCTCATTCGGCTTCTCCTGAGATTTTGACCGATGCGGACGCTCTCTCGTCTCAGCCTGGGTGTTGAGAGGCAAGGTTTCCTGTCTGCGTCTGCGGCCTCCCCTGCGGCCTCGCTTGTGACTCTGGCCTCTGCTCTGTTCGTGATTGCCGGGGAGCGCTGGGAGCGCTTGTGACGGAGCGTCCTCGTCTTCCGCTTTACCCGCGGTTACGGCGCGAAAGTCAATTCTCCCGTGGTACGGACACTCATGCTTCTTACGCGACAAATGCTCCTTCTCGGCTTCACGCTCAACTTCGGGCGGCTCCCATTCCCGGCCCTCCGTCACCGCGTCGCGAAAATCCTGGAACATGCTTATTGGGACCGCTATGTCTCCTCCCCCCGGTTTGTGGCAGCGCACCGCCTCCCGCGCAATATCCATAGCCGCGATCACGTAGTTTCCATTCGGCGTCTTTATCTTGCTGCCGGGCCCCGGTAATCCCGCCCAAAGGCCCTTATATACCTTGTGCTCGAACGACATGCAGCACATGAGGCGTCCGCAGATTCCCGATATTTTCGCCGGATTCAGCGCAATGTTCTGCTCCTTGACCATCTTGATGCCTATCGGGACAAACTGGTTCAGCCAGTAGCTGCAGCAGCACGGCAAACCGCAGGACGCCATGCCGCTGATTATTCTCGCCTCGTCGCGGACGCCCATCTGGCGCAACTCTATCCTCGTTCTGAACTTTCGCGCGAGATCCTTCACAAGCGACCTGAAATCAACCCTCGTCTCGGATGTAAAGTAGAAAAACAGCTTCTTGCCGTCGAGCATGGTCTCCGCGTCAATCAGCTTTAGTTCGAGATTGTGCGGCACGACCATCTCTTGAGCGTCTTTCAGTATACCGTCCTCGGTATCCTTGAGTGACTTCCAGCGCTCCCGGTCTTCGCCGGAGGGAATCCGCAAAAATTCGAGGCTGCTTACGATGGGATCGCCTCCGCGCGCCGGCCCCTCCCCGTGTTCGGATACAGCCTTCATACAACGGTATTCCTGCTCCTGCTCAACATCGAGAGGACCCATTACGGCGGCCGCCTCCTCGCCTCTGTGCGATACGGCGATAATCAAGCCGTCCGAGGACAACGATTCGAAAATATCGTCATCAAGCTCCACGATGCCGAGAAATCTCGGCTTACCATACGTCGCCAAATATTTGCCCAATTGGTACCCCTTCCCTCAGAATGGCCAGCATCGCATCCTGAACCATAGAAACAGGCATATGCCTTTTTTGCAAGATATAAATCGCGCCGCGGACCGAAGACGCGGCTCGCCAATTGCCCGACTCACCCAGCCATCTCGACCACGCGTCTATTTCGGAAGCGATTTCAGCCTGAGTTAGTTTTTTCGTCCGCTCAATCCACGATATCCACTCGGACTGAGCGGACGGAGGCCTCGCCGGTTCGCTCGCTATGGCCGCGCGAAAACGAAGCGTCCAGGCGCGGCTCCTTATCGTCGGTATCAGATTGTCCTCCTCGGCCAGGAACAACAGATGCCCTCCCTCCGGAGGTTCCTCCGCTATTTTGAGCAGCGAGTTAGCCGCCGGCAGCGAGAGCAGATCCGCCGAAGAAATCACCCCCACCCTGCCCTTCGCCGCGAACGGCTTGAGGCTCATGATCGCCTGCATCTCAATACAATCCGCGATGCCCGGAGAACCTAAACCATCGCCCGCAATCACCAGATCGGGATGTCCGTCCTCCCTCCACGCCATGCACGAAGGGCACCCGTCCTCCCCGCTTCCCGAATCGCACAGAGCGATCCTCGCGTACAAATCCCTGACGTCCTTCGCCGATTCCGAGTCAACGATCGCCAGCAACGCTCCCGGCATTCCGTTCGCGGCTGTCATATCCCTGATTTCCGCCCATACTCGCGCGTTGTCCGATTTGCTCAAAAAATCAGCGACAGGAGACATCCCTTTATTTCGTCCATCAGCGACAAAATCTGTGTTCTCTCTCGTTCGCGCTCCAGAGCGGATTCCAGTTCCTCTATCTCGCTCAGCGCTTCCTCGGTGCGTTCGATCACCATGAACATCGATCGCTCCGTTCTGCGCCATTTGAATTCCCTCTTGATGCGCATTCCATTCTTTACCCTGATCAGCGCCTGGCGCACCAATTCCTTGTAACGCCTCAGCAAAACCGGCGTGGGGTAACGGGACATTGCCGCGCCTATCGCGTCGAGTTCCGATATTATTGCCTGGAGTTCCATGTTCTCCGCGATTTCCGCGAAGGTCTCATTGACTCCCGATACACCCGAAACGGCGCCTGCCCGGGCTTCAGCCCCTCCCGAACGAGCGGCCGCCTCTCCTGCCTTGAACTTGGGCGCTCCGCTGACTTTCATCCGCCGTCTCTCCCGCGCAGTTGCGGAAAGCGAAGTTCGAGTCTGCTTCTCAGGTCGGCGAACACTCTGTCTTCATCACAGGAGGCGTCTATTTTCATCCAATTTTCGGGCGACATTCGCATTACTCTGTCGTATCCCGCGCGGACGCGGGTGAAAAAAATCTCGCGGCGGGAGTCGAAAGAGTCGGCATTACCTCTGGATGCGAGCCTGGCGGACGCAATATCCGGCCCGACATCGAACAGGCACACGCAGTCCGGTTTTGGCAGCCCGATGATATCCGGCAGTCCGGACATATATTCGGCGGCTCGCTCCGTCACGTCCGGGTCGGAGAATATCTGGTAAGCCAGAGTGGAAGCCGAGTACCTGTCGCACAGCACGCACATGCCCTTCTCCAGAGCCGGGGATATTACCCTCGCCGCATGTTCACAGCGATCCATCATGAACGCGAAGAATTCCCCCCACATAGTCGAGAGACCACCATCCAGTATGAGCCTTCGCACGCGCTCCCCCCCCTGCCAGCCGCCGGGTTCGCCGGTCGACACGACACGCCCGGAACCCAACCTCTCATCCAGCCAGCCAGCCAGCCTGCGAGCCTGCGTCGTCTTTCCGCTGCCGTCAATACCCTCAAGGACGATAAACATTCCGCTCTTCTCCCACAAAAAACTACATTAAATAAATTATACCCGCTACCGGCGCCCTTGTAAAAATAAAAAACCCCGAAAAATTCCGGGGATGCCGAGGCGCTTGTGCTGAGTGCTCTTTGGATGTCACATCACCCAATAGCCGACGCCATCAGCAACTTGATGCGGTTTAACTGATTGACGTTGCTCACGCTGGAATCGAAATCCAACGCAAGAACGTTCGCTCCCCTGTATAGACGTCGGAGTTCCTTCATCACTCCCTTGCCCGTTATATGGTTGGGCAGGCAGGCGAATGGCTGCACACAGATGACGTTGCGGACGCCGGTTTCGATGAGGTGCTTCATTTCCGACGCGAGGAGCCATCCCTCACCCGCCTGATTCGCGGGGCTCACCGTGGCGTCAATGCCGGCTGCCATTTCGAAAATGCTGCGGGGAACACCGAACCTCGTGCCCTCAAGGGCGCGGCACATCGGACGGCGTATCCGCTCGAGAATATTGATGCCGGTCTCCTTAACTAATCTCGGGATCAGCGAACCCGACAGTTTTTTATGAGCGAAGATGGAGTCGTACAGGCAGTAAAGAAGGAAATTCGCCAGATCCGGAACCACCGCCTCGCCTCCCTCGTCCTCTATCACCCTGACCAACTGCTCGTTAGCCATTTGGTGGTATTTTACCAGTATCTCGCCGACTATCCCAACCTTCGGCCGCGGCGTTTCGTCGATAGGCACCGCCGAAAAGTCGCCGACCATGGAATGGACGTCCCGTTTGAAGGCGAACCAACTCCCGCGCTCAACATTTTCCTTGCAACGCGCGACCCATTTGCCGTACAACTCGTCGGTACTGCCCTTGCGCGATTCATACGGGCGCGTCCCGTAGAGCAAACGCATGAGAATATCGCCGTACAATACTCCCAGCAATGAACGCCATGCGGCGCCGAGCGAAACACTGAATTTCTCCGCGCCGGCGTTGCCCTGGGCGTTAGCCGCAAGCACTCTTACCTGAGGAAAACCTGCGGCGTCAAGCGCCTCGCGGAGCAACGGAACATAGTTGCTTGCCCTGCAGGCTCCTCCCGTCTGCGCATACAGACAGTCCGTCGTATCGGGGTCGAACTCCCCGCTCCGCAGCGCTTCGAGAAACTGCCCCACCACGACCATCGCTGGGTAACAGGCGTCGTTGTTCACGTACCTGAGACCAAGCTCGACCGATTCCCGCCCTCCCTCCGGCAGCACTCGAAAGTTGAGCCCCTCCCTGCGCATCGCCGCCTCCAAAAACTGGAAGTGGTGCTCTGAAAGAGCGGGACATAGTAAGGTGCGCGCCGCGTTATCCTTTTTTCCACTGCTTGAAATGACGGGGCGTTTTTCGATTTCTTTTTCAACGCTTGTTTTTTCGTCCGCAAGGACCGGCACGGCTCTCTTCTTTCGGACGGACGACAGCAGGGACCTGATTCTGATATTTACCGCGCCGTGATTCTTACCCTCGTCGATCTTTATAAGCGTGTGATGTTTCCCATGCCGCTCCAGAAGCTGGGCGGCCTGATCGGCGCTTATCGCGTCAAGCCCGCACCCGAATGAATTGAGCTGTACCATATGGACATCGCTGAAATCGGGATGCCGCGCGATTACCGTGGCGGTCCTGAAAATCCTTGAATGATACGTCCACTGGTCGACAACGTAAAGCGGGTCGACCCCGCCTATCTCATTTGCTCGGTGACATATCGAGTCCTCCGTGAGGACAGTCACTCCGTA
>Ga0099364_10000925_pt1 | contig 49957 bp, 43 predicted proteins | sample TergutTh196P3_FD_73070 | JGI IMG/M metagenome (GOLD analysis project Ga0099364, IMG submission 73070) | Microcerotermes parvus P3 segment gut microbial communities from Pointe-Noire, Republic of the Congo - Th196 P3 | ecosystem: Host-associated > Arthropoda: Insects > Digestive system > Gut ... | reverse complement strand
CAATCAACGATAATCTGGGAGTGCGTATGGGGGTGGCTGTTTCTGATGGCGGGACATTTGAACTTAAAAACGGAACGATTAGAAATTTTGTCCGCGGGGTGCAGGTTTTTGGCGGTAGTTTCATCATGACAGGAGGAACCATTAGTGGCAGCAGCTCTGGCGGAGTGCATGTTATAGAAAATGGCATTTTCAATATGTCGGGAGGAAGCATCAGCGGCAATACCGCCAGCTCCGATCGTAATTTCGGTTCTACAGCTGGCGGGGTAAATGTGAATAATGGCACCTTCACCATGTCGGGAGGAAGCATCAGTTACAATACTGCAGGTGACCCTTATGGTGGTAGTACCGGTGGGGTATATGTGTTTTATGGAACTTTCACCATGTCGGGAGGAACCATAATCGGTAATACTGGCAGATTAGGCGGTGGCGGGGTGTCTATAGATACTTTTACTACCTTTACCATGACGGGAGGAACCATTCTTGGTAATACTGCCAACACCAACGGCGGTGGAGTTTATATCGGTTATGACTGCAACTTCACTAAGTCAGGTGGTGGTATTATTTATGGTAATAACGAAGTAGCTTCATGGAACAGAAACACTGCCGGATCAGGTAATGGACATGCAGTGTATTCACTTGGCAGCCCTGTACGTTTCCGCAATACTACGTTGGGTGATGGTGACAATATTAGCACTAGTAGTGCTTCAGGCTGGGGGCAGTAGAGAGAGAATAAAAGTCGCATGTTATAAGGGGATACGCTAGATACAGGTAACGCCCTGATCCAAAAATGGTGTCAGGCAACACCCCATTTGTCACGCCAACCAACGGTCAAGTAGTTACGACAGAAAAAGGTGTCAGGCAACGCTCTGTTTGTCTAAACAAAACAAGCGTTTAAACAAAACAAGCGCTGTCTATCACCAGTGACAATCATTTTTCGGGGAACAAAGGTACCTGTCTATTGGACAGCCGAACAAGAGCAATTGACAAAATAGGCAATTTAGACGATATTTAATGCAGGCGGTAGCCGGAAAAGCTGTATACGCGAGGACGACCCACTGGGTCATGTTTCCCGAATACGGCTTTTTTTATTCATATATATTTTTTTATTTTTGCAACTAAGAATGGAACCATTCCTGTAAATATTACAACAATTAACCATATATTTCCAGTTGTTATATTATAAGCATTAATTATTTCAATAAATGTTATTCCCATAAAAAGACCTAAAACTGTTTCAAATATTACAGTCGAAAAAAACCATAATAATCCTATAGTAAGATATGTTTTTTTTGTACCTTTACCCAATTTTGGAATAAATATAAAAGATACAATAAATATTAATATACATAGAATTATCCCACTAATGGGATTTGCAAATTTATCCCCAATTAGAGGTATAAGAAGCCCCTCCCGTAATGCTCCATTTACGAATGCAAGCGGAATAATCGAAAGCCATATTAACATTGATTTTAATACCATATTTTCTCCATAATAAAATATTATCCATTTTTTATTTATTTGTCAATATTTATTTTATTTCACATAACTCAGAAATATATGCGTAAACAAATGCCACGTGCTGTCTGGCCTCCGGTAGGGCTTGCGTAGCAAGACCAGGCTTGCACAAACCGCCATTGTTACCACCCTTAGGCATATATTTCTGCCATAAAAGGCGGTGACAGGCAACACCCCATTTGTCATGTTTTACGTTCACGTACATATTGACAATATATGAGAATAATGATATAATATTGGTATAAATATTTTAGGAGGAATATATGCCTACAATTAGACCCAGTGCGGATTTACGGAATAATTATAATGAAATCTCTGACTTTTGTCATAAATATACTGAACCAGTTTTTATCACAAAAAATGGAAAAGGGGATCTCGCGGTAATGAGCATGGAAACATACGAATTATTATCCGGAAAATTAGAATTATATTCATTAATAGAGGCAGGATTGGATCAAGTAAAACAGGGAAAAGTAAAACCAATGAAAGAAAGTCTAAAAATGATAAGGCAGAAGATGGTATAAAAATGTATTTTGTAAACATTACTGATATTGCAGAAGATGAGATTTTATCCACAGTAAAATATATCGCCCATGAATTAAAAGCGCCTGTGGCTGCAAATAATTTATTAGATGAAATTGAAAAACATGAAAAAATACTTGAAGAAACTCCAAATATATATCCTAATGTACCAGATGAATATTTAGCAACAAAAGGACTTAAATTTGTTATAATAAAAAATTATTTGATGTTTTTTACAGTGGATGAAAATGATAAAATAGTAAACGTAATAAGATTTTTGTATGGCAGAAGAGATTGGAAAAATATGTTAAAGAATGAAATATAAATTATTGAAAAAGAGCCCAAATAATTATTATTGGGAGAGCCGGAAAATGATGTCAGACAACACCCCATTTGTCTCTGCGGTGGGTAAAGGCGTTTTTTAATGGCTTTTTGAGTTAAACCAGCCGAATAAGACTTTCCAAAACACTAAAAAAGAGGTATGTTATATAGTAGGAGACTAAAATGCTTGCAGTAAAAGGTAAATATAACGGTTCAACAGTTATTTTGGAGAAGTATCCCTCTATTAAAGAATGTAATGTAATTGTAAATTTCCCCGATGTTTCTGCTGTTTCCAAGCCTGTTGATGACGGTTCTTTGGCGTATCTTTTCAGAAATTATGTAGACGACGGTATACGTGAGCCGATTGTTGATTTTGGCAATGCGATAGGTAATGAACAGTGGTAAACGGCGTTCCTGTACACCTTCATTCAAACCCTAACCCAGCAGCCATTCCAGTACATTCAATTGCCTTATTCCATTATGCGATACTGCCGGATCATAATCCCGTGTTAAAAGGAACTTAGGGTTATGATCGTTAATTGCTTTTAACGAAGCCAGCTCGCGCTCCAGCGTTTCCTGCCCACGGACAGTTTGTGCAACCTGGTAATACTCTGTCCCATTTATACCTTCGGCAACAAAATCCACTTCTTTTTCGCCAACCTTGCCGACATAAACCTTGTACCCTCGCCGCAAGAGTTCCAGATATACGATGTTTTCCAGAATATGGCCGCTATCAACAGGCTTCTCCCCAAGGAGCAGACGGCGGATACCCATATCCACAAGATAGTATTTATTAAGCGTTTTAAGGAGTTGTTTACCTTTCACATCATAACGGTCGGCGCGGTATAGAATGTAGCTGTCGCGGAATGCGTTAAGGTAGCTTTCTATAGTAAGCGGCAGTATTTTTATACCGTCGCTTGTCATAGTATCGCTTATTTTTTTAATGGAAATTTCGCTGCCAATAACCGAAGCCATAAACCCGGCAAGACGTTCCAACCGTCCAAGTTCCTTTATCTTATTGCCCTCAGCCACATCTTTCAAAATGACTGTACTGTAGATACCCTCTAAATATTGACGGGAAATAATCCTCATTTTTTCATTAGATGAATCGCTTTCCATAAAATGCAATATTTGGGGAAAGGAACTGAAATTTATGTAATCGCCGAATTTTTCATCATTACTGGCAACTTTTGGATACGCGCTTACATATTCTTTGAATGACAGCGGGAACATATGAATTTCTACAAAACGACCGGACAGCAAAGTTGCCCACTCGCCCGACTGTATTCTTGAATTGGAACCCGTAAGGTACAAGTCTACATTTTTCTTTATAAACAGGCCGTCCGCCGCTTTTTGAAAATCGCTTACATTCTGTATCTCATCGATAAAGATATAGTTCTTTTTACCTGGTATAAGGCGAGCATTTGTATAGTCGTACAAACTGCCCCATACCAGTAAATCCCTGTATACCGGGTCTTCAAGATTGATACTCTGGATTTGTTCCGGCGAAACACCCTGTTTTACCAGTTCTTGTTGATATAGTTCAAATAGGGTCGATTTTCCGCACCGGCGTATGCCAGTTACGATTTTTATGAGTTGTTTATCCTTAAACCCTAAAAGCCTTTCAAGGTATTCCGGGCGATTAATTAACAGCGTCTTTTCCATAGTTTTTACATTGTAATGTAAAAACTATGCATTTGTAAAGAGTTTTATGGCTTACAATGTAAAAATTCCGTGAAATCCGTACTAATGCGTGAGTAATTCCGAATAGATTTTTTAACCAAAATTTAACAATTCATTCATTGACCTTTAACAAGGTCAAAATATCCTTTACTTAATTATTTTTATAGGAGTGAATTATGAAGATTAAGTTACTTGCAGTTTTGATGGCAGGTTTTGTCCTGACCAGTGTGTTTGCCGGCGGGAGTCAAGACGCATCGCCGCGACAAAGCGCCGCGCCCTACACAATCGAGGTTGGCGGGTCCACTTCGGTAACACCCCTGATGGAACTGTTATCGGCAGAGTATAGCAGACTCCACCCCAATATCAGGGTGAACATTAACGGAACAGGTTCCGGCGACGGGATCAGGAATGCCGGAGTTCTTTACCAGATTGGTATGTCCAGCCGCGATTTAACTCCCGCCGAACAGGGACAGGGACTCAGGGAAGTAACCATCGCCATTGATGGAATTGCCGTCATCGTAAACACCAGTAATCCCGTGAGCAATCTTACCATTGATCAGATACGGGACATTTACACCGGAGCCATCACCGACTGGAGCCAAGTTTCCGGCGGTACAAAAAGCGGCAGGATTGCGGTTGTAAGCCGTGAGGCAGGATCAGGCACTAGGGGCGCTTTTGAAGAAATAGTAGGGTTCCAGGACAGACTGCTCGCAGGAGCCAATGAATCGACAAGTACAGGTGCAATTATTGCAGGTGTTGCCCAAAACGAAGATTCAATCGGTTACATTTCTATAGGTTCGGTAAACGATACAATTAAAACTCTTTCTGTAGGCGGTTCTGCCCCGTTAAGCTCAAATGTTGTGGACGGTTCCTACAGAATAGCGCGCCCCTTTATAGTCCTTACCGGAAGCAATGTTCATGCAGAAAGCACAGCCTTTGTTGAGTGGATGCTTAGCCCTGCAGGTCAAGCTATTGTTCAGAGCAGCTGGATTAGTGTAAGATAAAACAGAATGAATCGTAAAATAACAGATGTTTTTTTCAAGCATCTGTTCAGGATTGTGGCCCTCTTTTCCGTTTTGGCATTGGGGGCCATTCTGTTATTTGTTTTTATACAGGGAACAATACCTTTTTTTACTCCCACTGCACAGGAAATTCGTCTTGTACCGCAGCGTATTGACGAATTAACGGTAAACGGGGAGTTGTATCTTAATCATTCTTCTTTCATCTACATTCCAAAAAATACAGAGGTTATTTCGATTCGCTTCCCTGTAGCGGACGGCGAAGAATCACTGGATATTACAATTAATTATGATGAAAAAGATCCGCAGAAAAAACTTGAGTTTATAACCGACAGCGAAGCGAGCTTTACTTACCCCGAAAGTTATGTACACACGGTAAGTTGGCCGGCATCTATTGCCGCTCTTGAAAAAAGAATCCATATTATCCTGCCGGAGCCGCCCTATGGTGTTGGAAATTTTCTAACCGGCCTTGAATGGCGTCCCAACAGGTATAAGTTATTCGGTATCCTGCCGATGATTGTCGGAACAATATTGGCAAGTTTTGGAGCGGTTTTGCTGGGAGTTCCAATCGCTCTGTTATGCGCTCTTTTTATGGCGGAATTTCTTAAACCCAAACATGCTTCCATTGTGCGTTCCGGCGTAGAGCTTTTGGCGGGGATTCCTTCGGTGGTGTACGGGTTTTTTGGTCTTATGGTTATAGTCCCGTTTGTAAGAAATACGTTTAATATACCTTCCGGTAACACGCTTCTTTCGGCAATCATTGTGCTGGCGCTGATGATACTGCCCACGGTGATAACAATCGCGGAAACTTCCCTGCGGGCAGTTCCGCTTGCGGTACGCGAAGCAAGCCTTTCGCTTGGCGCCAGCAAAATGCAGACGGCGTGGAAAGTGGTATTACCCCACGCCAATTCGGGAGTAATTGCCGGGGTTATACTTGGGATTTCCCGCGCGGTGGGCGAAACCATGGCGGTAATCCTTGTGGCGGGAAATTCACCCCACCTTACATTTAATCCTTTGAGCAGCATAAGAACGCTTACATCTACAATCGCCATGGAGATGGGTTACGCGTCCGGCAGGCACAGCGAAATGCTTTTTTCGATAGGCGTTACGCTGTTTACGCTCATCCTGATTCTTAACAGTTTTATTTTATGGTTCCGCCGCCGTATTGAGGTAGAATAATGAAAAAAAATTTTAATCTACAAAAACGGAAAGCGCTTGATAACATAATGTACGGCATTATGGCGGTAGCAATGGGAGGCGTCATCGCTGCCCTGTTATTTGTCATCCTTTATATATTCAGATCGCAGACGGGCTTCCTCAATTTTAGGTTTCTCACCAGCGCCGAAGCCGGTCTTCTCCCAATGATTGTAACCACACTCTATGTGGTGCTTGTGTCAATCGCAGTTGCTCTGCCGGTGGGGATAGCCAGCGCGATTTTTCTTAACGAATACTCCGGTAATTCAAGCCTTATCAGGATATTACGCCTCGCGATTGAAACCTTGGCAGGAATCCCTTCGATCCTTTACGGGCTTTTCGGTCTTTTAATGTTCTGCCGTCTTTTGGGTTTTGGCCAGTCAATTATTGCCGGGGCTTTTACATTAAGCATTATGATACTGCCTGTTATTATCCGCACAACAGAAGAAGCCCTTAAATCCATACCCGACACTTTCCGTGAAGGTTCTCTGGCATTAGGCGCAACCAAGTTTCAGACCATTGTTCATGTAGTTTTGCCGTCAGCCCTGCCGGGAATTCTTACCTCTGTGATTCTTGCGATAGGCCGTGTTGTAGGTGAATCTGCACCGGTATTGCTAACAGTCGGCATTTCAAAAAATTTGCCTCGCACCATTTTTGAATCGGGAAGAACTCTTACCATTCATCTTTATTACCTGACCAACGAAGCAGTGCGTCCCGAAGATTTTGGTATAGCCTTTGCCACTGCATCGGTATTGGTGATTCTTGTTGTGGCTATTAATACTACGGCCAAGTTAATTACCGCGAACTTTAGAAAAAAACTAGGGGAGACATTATGAGCGGCAATAAGATAGAAGTTACGGGCTTAGACCTTTTTTACGGCGATTTTCAGGCGCTTAAAAATATCAATTTTACCTTGGCAAAGCAGGATGTAGCCGCCCTTATCGGGCCTTCCGGCTGCGGCAAATCAACATTTATCCGCATACTGAACCGTATGAACGATCTTATCCCTTCATGCCGGATAACAGGTGAAGTTCTGCTTGACGGGCAGGACATCTACGGATCAATGGATGTTACAGAGCTGCGCAGCCGTGTAGGGATGGTGTTCCAAAAGCCGAACCCATTTAACATGAGTGTGTTTGACAATGTTGCTTACGGTAAACGGATGCAGGGGGTAAGGGACAAGGGACAGCTCGCGGACATTGTGGAACTTTCTCTCAAAAAGGCAGCGCTTTGGGATGAGGTTAAGGACAGGCTGAAAAAACCCGCCCAGGCCCTTTCCGGCGGCCAGCAGCAGCGGCTTTGTATTGCGCGAAGTATCGCCATGGAGCCGGAAGTTATTCTGATGGACGAGCCTACCAGCGCTCTTGACCCAATAGCGACAGGCCGTATTGAAGAATTAATTGGTGAATTAAAGAAAGAATTCAGTATAATAATAGTAACTCATGCGATGCATCAGGCTTCCAGGGTTAGCAATAAAACAGCGTTTTTTTTACTTGGAGATCTTATAGAATATGGAAATACCAGAGAGGTTTTTACCAATCCAAAGGACAAGAGGACAGAGGATTATATTTCCGGTAGATTTGGATAAAAACATAAAGGGGCGGGGAATAAAATGAGTACAAGAATTTTCTTTTCTGAAGAATTAAAACGGCTGCGGCACGATATTTTGGCGATGTCAACCAGGGTAGGAGAAAACATTGGCAAGGCGCTCTCTGCCCTGCGAACCAGCAATAAGGATTTGGCAAAAGAAGTACGCGCGGATGATATCGAAGTAGACAATTTGCAGATAAAAATAGAAGATGATGCCGCCACTATTATCGCGACACAACAGCCTGTCGCCCGTGACCTGCGTGAACTGGTAACAATTTTTAAACTTACCAGTAATATTGAGCGGGTAGGAGATCACGCCGTACATCTGGCAAGGGCTGCGAGAAAACTTTCCAAGTTTGGGGATTCGCCTTTCAGAGCGCAGAGGCGTCTGGAAAAAATGGCCGAAACCGGACAGGAAATGCTCCGCGCCGCGATTTCAGCGTTTATGCAGCAGGATGCTGAAGCCGCACGGGAAGCCGCGAGCATGGATCGTGAAATTGATATGGAACATAAAGCGCTTACCGAAGATATTTTGAAACTGATGAAAAAACAGCCAGAGCTTGCCAAGGGGGTTTATCAAATGCTTCAAACTTCTAACCAACTGGAGCGCCTTGGGGATCATGTTACCAATATTTGTGAAGCCATTGTTTATATGATAGAAGGCAAACATGAGGAATTGAATGAGTAAAGAAGTAATTCTAATTATAGAGGACGATCCGGAAATTCAAAAACTGCTTTCTCTTTCAATGTCCGGGGAAGGCTGGAAACTTCTGCAGGCAAAAACCGGGGAAGAAGGGCTTAAAATATTAAAAAACAAAAAAGTAAATTGTATACTTTTGGATATTATGCTTCCCGGCATAGACGGCTTTAAAGTTTTAAAAAAGATAAAAGAGATAGAACAATGCCGCAATATTCCGGTGATCATGACAACAGCAAAGGGGGAAGAAGCGGACATTGTTACAGGCCTGGAACTTGGAGCCGATGATTATGTTGTAAAACCCTACAGTCCCAAGGTATTAATTGCGAGAATACGGGCGGGTTTAAGGCGGCAGGAAGAAAGCGGGACATTTATAAACGCCACATCATGGCAGCAGGGAGATATAAGGCTTGACGCCGCCCGTCATACAGTTCTTTGCGGCGATAAACATCTTGAGCTTCTTGCCACAGAGTTCGCGCTGCTTAAACATTTTTTGTCAAACCCAGAGATTGTTTTTTCGCGTAATCAGATTATAGAAGCAATCAGGGGACCGGATTATCCGGTTACCGACCGTTCTGTGGATGTGCAAATACTGGGTCTGCGAAAGAAACTGGGAAAAGCCGGAGACATGATAGAAACTGTCCGTGGCGTTGGTTATCGTTTCAGAATTCAGGAATAACAAAACCGGAGTAATACTATGACAACATTCAAAAAATATTTGCTTACCCTGAGTCTCGCGGCGCTGGGTTTTTTTTCTTTGCTTATAATATCGGTACTGGTATTTATGAATTCACTGTACTACGAAATAAACACAACAGGACTAAAAAATACCGCAGAAACCCTTCTGGCGGTAATTGGGGAAGATCATTTTATCAAAGTATTTTCGCCTAACGACAGTGAATCCGCCCCGGTTTCCATTCCGTTAAACGCCGCCGACTCTTATCGTCTTACGTTGATTGCCCCTAACGGCTATGTATTGTGGGATTCCCATGTAACGGACAGGCGGCTTGTAAATCATATCAACCGTGAAGAAATAATAGCTGCGCTGGAAGGCAGGAAGGAAAGCTCACGGCGTGATTCTATCAGTACCGGGGAAAAGCTGCTCTACTACGCTTTGCCGGTTTTTGACCTAAACGACAATGTAATCGGCGTATTCAGGCTTTCATTGTCAATTCCGGGATTCGGCAGGCGGATTTCTTCTGTCCTGTTCCCGTTTTTAATTTTTTCGCTTATTATGGCTGTCGCCATATTTTGGGCGGCTTTTATGTTTTCCCATTCCCTCTCAACTTCGCTTAACCGTCTGGTAAAAATTACCCAGACAGGGGCGTCATTGCTGGCAGGTCCCGAATCGGAAGAAAAAGTGTCGCCGGAATTCAGAAGCCTTGAAAAAGCCCTAAGGGCTCTTGCCTTTGAAATTAATTCCCGGCTGGAACGAAGCAAAGCCGAAGGCCGCCGTCTTGAAGCAATACTTAACGGAATGTCCGAGGCAGTGTTTGCCATGGATTCCGCTCTTACACTGCACCTTGTGAATCCCCGCGCCAGGGAATTGTTTAACCTTGGAAACCAGGATATAAACTCCATGACTCTGCTGGAAGCGACCCGTTCTACAGAATTGACAGAAGCCGCGAAAAAAGCGCTCGCTACGGACACTACTTTTGAGACAGAACTGATTTTCCGCACCGGCGCGGAACAGTACTTTCAGATTTTTGCCGCTCCGCTTGGTGGGGGTTCTGATCCAAACGGCGTAAACCAGAATTTCGGCAGCGATGGGGTTGTTCTTGTTCTGCAGGAGATCACTCGGCTTGTAAAACTGGAAAGAATACGCAAAGATTTTGTCGCCAATGTGTCCCATGAACTGCGTACTCCTATTCAGCTTATCAAGGGATTTTCGGAAACCCTGATGGACACAATACCCGAACCGGACAAAAGCGGCAAAAAAAATATAACTCAATTTATCAAGATTATCCATAAAAATGCAGGCATCATGGAAAATCTTACCAACGATCTTTTGGTTCTTGCGGATTTGGAAAACAATTCTTTGAGTACCCGCAACATGGAAGAATTTAATGTTGCCTTTTTGATTAATGAAGCTGTTTCTTCTGTTAAACTACAGGCGAAGAAAAAAAATATTAAAATTATCGTGGACTGCTCTGAAGAATTAAACGCTAATCTTTACGGCTCTTTTGTTATTCAGGCATTGATCAACCTGATAGACAACGGAATTAAATATTCGCCGTCTAAGTCCAAACTTTGGGTTAACGCATCCCGGGAAAACACAGAACTGTTATTGGAAGTACGAGACAAGGGAATCGGAATTCCTGTGGAACATCTGGAAAGAATTTTCGAAAGGTTTTACCGTGTGGATTCCGCGAGAAGCCGCGAAGATGGAAGTACCGGACTTGGGCTTTCCATCGTTCGGCACATCGCCCTATTGCATAAGGGAAAGGCCGAAGCGGAAAGCCACGCCGGTGAAGGTTCTGTTTTCAGACTAAGAATACCTCAGCCATCTTACTGACGCTGATTTAAATTATATTCTTCGTCATACTGCTGAGAATCGTTTAGAAAATCCAGTAATCCTTCGTCGTTCGTAATTTCGAGTAAATTGACGGTAAAGATCAAAGTTGAATACGGAGGAATGATTGACTGGATACCTTCTCTTCCGTAACCCAATTCTGAGGGAATGTAAAAACGGTAAATGCTTCCCACACTCATCAACATCAGCCCTTCTGTCCAGCCGGGAATAACCATCCCCAGCGGAATATAAGCGCCTTCTTCTTCATCGGAACTGTCAAACGGGCTGCCATCTATAAAGGTTCCTTCATAAATTACCCTGACTACCGAATTAGCGTTTGGTTTTTCTCCCTCTGTGTCTTCAATGATTACATATTGAAGCCCGCTTGGCGTAACATTTACTTCGGGAAGTTCCATGTTCCTTGCTAAAAACTCAGCTTCCCGCAGCCTGTTGTCCTCGTTTCTTGATTCCATAGTGCGCTGCAGGGTGGCTTCCACAATTTCCATTGCTTCCTGCTCACTGAACTGAGTACCGGTATTTTCCATTGTTGCTCTGAAACCCTCGGTAAAAGCTTCATAATCGAAATCCATCGGTACCGTGCGCAGATTGGATCCCATCAGGATGCCAAAGGCATAACTGACACGCGCCTTTTCTTCGGTTTCTCTGTAATTTTCCTGAATAGCTCTGGCGTGCAGGGACAATACAGGTACAATAAGACACAGAATAATAAAAAGTTTTCTCATGTTTTTCTCCTTAAAAATTTTATAGTATGTCGAGAAGTTCGACTTCGAAAATCAATACAGAATACGGAGGGATGGGACCAGCGCCGCCCGGACCATACCCAAGTTCTTGTGGAATATAGAACTTGTATTTACTGCCTACACTCATCAATTGCACTCCCTCTGTCCATCCGGGAATAACTCCGTTAAGGGGGAATTCTATTGGATTACCACGGTCGTAAGAGCTGTCAAAGACCGTGCCGTCTGTCAGGGTACCCCTGTAATGAACCCGTACCGTATCGGTAGCATCAGGTTTTGGCCCGCTTGCTTCGGTAATAACCTCGTACTGCAGACCGCTGGGGGTTATCACTATACCCGGTTTTTTGCTGTTTTCAGCAAGAAATTCAATGCCTTCCTGCATTGCTTCTACCTCCTTTGATTCCATCATGGCTTGATAAGCAGTTTGAAATATCATGTATGCTTCGAACTCATCGAACCGCGTGCTGTTACCGGACATACTGTCTCTCATGCCCAGTAAAAACTCATTAAGGTTGGGGACAATGCCGTCGGCAATGAAACTCGCGCCAAGGGTCATACCTAATGCGTAGGATGCGTCCTTGTCGAAGTTTTCGTCCTCGAGAGGCGTTACTGTCCTTCCCTTGCAGCCCCAAAAAGTCAAAACTGCAAGCAAAATCGCTAAAATGGTTATAGGTTTGTTTCTCATTAATATAGTATAACAGTTTTTTAGTTTTATGGATAGGGGGGAAATGTAAACAGGACTTCCCCCCTAATTTAGTAAATAAACGGAATAATCCGGTACTTTACCTTCTTGGTATACTGATCCCAAAGCTCTCCGTATTTTGCCTTGCAGAGTTTTCTGTCGTCATACTCGCGGGTGAACATTAGCGCAACATAGTATGCCGGGTACAGCCATACCATCCAAATTGCAGGGTAGCCAGCGGCAAGCGCAACACCGCAGCCCATTAAGATTTCTCCAAGGTAATTAATGTGCCGGCTTGCTCCCCAAAAACCGTTTACCAAAAGCGAGCGGTTTCCGTCTGTGATAACTTCGGGCTTTATCCCAAGGAACGATTTTTCGGGCGCAGTCTTAAAGACAAACTTTTGCATATTCGCGCCTCGTGCCAGAATCCATCCGCACAAAAATACCGCGCCAAAAATTACCGTAAGCCAAACCGGATGACCCGGATTGGGCAGATGCGCCGTGAACCAAAGTGAAACAGAGTAGAAGTATGGGTAGAAGGCAAGACAGCCAAAGCTCAGTTTAAAGCCTGTCCTTTCGCCTACAAAATCGTAAGTATACAGGTGAACTTTTTCGAAAGTGTTATAGTCCCAGATAAACCATGTTAACATTGCAGCGCCAAGAATAAAGCCGGGGTTTATAACTTCAAAATTCTGCCAATGAAAATAAGCAAAAGAAAGGACATGAAGCTGAAGCATGGTCGCCCCAATCATGTACAGCCACATCTTTGCGTCTATAAAACCATCCCCGACCTGCGGGTCTTTAGTTCTGCCAAACCAAAAGTCGGCGCAGACAAATTTCCCCGTAGAAGGAGCGCGGAACACAATAATAATAGAAAACACAAGCCCGATAACGACAGCCCCCGCAAGACTTGCCCAGCGAACCTGATACAGCCAGTCAAAAGGAACAACCTTAAAACAACCCAACAGAAACCAAATGACAACACTTACCGCTAGAACCAAAATGCCGTTCAGCCGGTAATTCATTACCTCGCCTGTTTTTTCATTTTTGATATAACCTTTCATTTTTTTCGCAGGCAAAATGATGTGCAGCAAAGTTATACCCACATAAGCAATCAACGGAGTGAGAAACCCCAAAACCAATTCCACGTTCATGTTACGATACTCCTTACCGGCGAATGCCGGCTTAATCGGAACCTAGGCAACGCCTAGGAAATACTCCTTACCGGCGAATGCCGGCTTAATCGGAGTCCTAGGCAACGCCTAGGAAATACTCCTTACCGGCGAATGCCGGCTTAATCGGAGTCCTAGGCGAAGCCTAGGACAAACCCCCAGTGTTTTTTGACATTATATCAATTGCCGCCTTTCTGGTCATCAGCCTTGTAAGTACAAAGCGGGCGATTTTGTTAACCCCGCCGGGAATGACAATCGGGCCTTTTCCTAAAGCCTTTATGGTCTGCTCAGCAACATCGCGTGCAGTCATGGTTCCGGGGGCAGTCTTGGTCTTTTTTTCCAGACCAGAAGTCTGAGCCAACTGATACCCGGGCGTAAGAATTGCCCCCGCGCAGCAGCCGATCACATCAACGCCGTGGGGCTGCATTTCTTTCCATAAACCCTCTGCCAAAACTGCATTAAACGCCTTAGTCGCGGCATAAGAAGCCAATTTTGGACTACCCTGCGCCCCGGCAAGGGAAGACATCAACACAATGCCGCCGCGCCTGTTTTGAATCATCGGCGCAGAAAGCAGTTTTGCGAGCAGCAACGGCGTTCTTACATTGACAGTTGCGGCAAGCGATAAATGCTCGTCGCTTGTGTTTTCGAACAAACCGATTGGTGCAAAGGCGGCATTGTAAACCAACAAGCCGATTGAGACTTTAAGCCCCGTTATAAGGCTTTTTGTTTTTTCATAATCTGCCAAGTCCGCCGCTAAAGTTTTAACTTCGATATGGCACTGTTCCCTAAGCCGGGCAGCGGTCGTTTCCAGCCGTTCTTTATTACGCGCCATCAAAACAAGATTCAAACCCCGGTATGCCAGCGCTTCAGCGAAAGCCGCCCCCAAACCATCAGAACCTCCGGCGACAAGCCCGTAAGGGCCATACTTTTCCTTAAACTGCAAATTTTTCATATTTATCGTTATCTCCAATTTTATAGTGTATAATACATTATAGAAAGAGGTCTAATTAGGCATAGTATTCTTTTAGTATGAATAGTAAATTCTCCCACCATAATTTATCAGTTAATTCATCGGTAAGAACTTCAGGGCTTAGGAAACGCCGCATCTCCCTTAAAAACTCCTGTTGGTGTGTTTGAAGATTAGTTAAACGTTCAGTGTAACGCTGCTTAAAAAAAGCAAAATCAACCTGCCTATCCGCCAATTTTTGTTTTACTAAATCAGTAGATAAATCAATGTTATTGGCTTTTAATTGGTATATGTCCCATAAATCTCTATTCATGACTCTGTTTAACCTCATTGCCACGGCAACGATTTTATCTGCCAGGATTTCGTTCAGACTTTCTGCCATAATTATTAACCCCGATGTTCCCATTTCCAGTCCGTAGTGATTTTTTAACATTACAGGACGGCGGTCATAACTTGGAAGCATACAAACATCAATATTTATTTTCTGTGCAGGCAGATCAGATCGTTCAGGCGCTGTGATTATTTTTATTTTCCATGTATGAGTATTTCCTTCTTCTTTTACAGGGTCTTTAATAGTTACTTTTAAATTATATTTTTGCCAAATAACTTTTTTAAGCAAATCACCAATATCCCGTAAATCGTCTTTTTTGAACTCAAAGCCGCCTGTAAAATCCAGATCTTCGCTTAACCTTGCAAACCCATAACAAGCCCGTAAGCAAGTTCCTCCCATGAAAGTTAATTTTTGCAGAAGCCCTGCTTTGCTTAGTGTCCGTAAAATATCTTGGTGTAAAATTTCTTTTTCTACAGCAGGACGAAGAATCGAATAAGTTTCGTGTTTTGCCAAAACCGCATTGACTGTCTGTTCAAATAAATTCATAAAGTTTCTCCCTGCCTGTTGTTTGTAAATCCTGCATGGCTAATTGTGAAGATGCCCGCCACAACCCATAGCGAAAATCGTACGAAAGCATATGCATAAAATTTGTCGGTATTTTTTTTGTATGCGTAAATTCAATTCTGCCAAATCTGCCGCAGCCTATAATGCCGGAACGTCCGGTTGTCATTAATGTAATACAGCCTAAAGGAATCTGAGAAATAATACCTTCTTCGCTTAAAACTGTTTCTAAACTAAGATAGCAAAAATAATCTGCCCGCAGCCGGGAAGCCAAATGAAACAAAAGCAAGTCTTTGGGGTATGTTGTCTTTCTATAAATATAATAACCTCGGCAAACTCTTTCCAAACTGCCGTTTTTTACCGCACGCCCCAGTAAAACCATTAAGGCAGATTGTGATTTTTGAGGAAAAAGGGCGGAAAAATCGCTAACCGAGAATAAATAATGCTGTGAATCTGCCAAATTTTCTAAATTGGTCTTTAACTTTTGTATCGACTGCATGGTATACAAAACATAACATAAATTGTTAGGTTTTGTCAACCTCATCTCGCATGCGTAGCGGCTTCTATTGTTTTGGTTTGTTTTCCTTGTATTGTTCCTTAATAGCTTTTCCTACAGCTTCGCCAATAGCCCGATCCAAGTCAGCTAGAATTTCTTTGTGGAGTATTTTTAATTCGGTTTGAGGGGAAGTAGATGTCGCAAAAAGTTCAGGAGTTTCTATTTTTAAGGCTGTCGCTATTCGCTCCAGCATTTCAGGAGCAGGAAATTTTCGTTTTTGCTCGATCATTCCTATAAAATTTGTGGAGATATTAGCACGTTCTGCAAGTTCTGGTTGTGTTATTCCGAGTTTTTGACGGTGTGCCTTCATATTCTGTGCAAGAATTTCCCGAATTTTTTCCATATTCTCCCACTATCTATAAGTAAATGATAACTATCTTTCAGTACTTGACGAACTTACCATAAGTAAGTATTCTATTCCTTATAGAAAGTTTTCCAGTGAAATTTTAAGATTATGAGAATCAGTTTTGGATAAAAAAACCGGCATTTTTGGAGAATATTGATCGTCTCCGACCAGTGACAGGGAAATGTCACTTTTTGGGATAAAAGGCAGGAGTCATCCTGTATTTTATATATCCGTTTGTATAGACGGATACATCTTCGAGATTACCCGTAATAGTAGAGGTAATCATAAAAAAGGAGTTCTTTATGAAGAACCGCATTAAACTTTTGGGAGCAGCACTTATTACGGCGCTGCTTGTATTCGCATTTGCCGCGTGCAAGGACTCAGACTCTGAGGATCCAAGCGTTAATTGGTGGTCTGAAATATACGCCTATCTGGACGGGCTGTCTGCCAATAATACGGGCAACCCGTACGACCTGCGCGTGGACATAAACCTTGGCGACATGGACGTTGGCAGTGACTGGTGGAACCTGCTGCATTTAATCGCTACTAAGGAAAGGTTTGTCAGCCTTGACCTTTCCTCATGTACCATGAGCAACACGTTATTTTATCCCGATAAAATTAGAAATAATAGCAGTTATAATGAAACGATGACGCAGTATATTGTTGGGATTATCTTGCCCGATACCGCAACGTCTATTGAGGGCTATTTTTCTGTTTTCAACAACCTTGCCAGCGTAACCATAGGGAACAGCGTTACCTCCATTGGGAACAGCGCTTTTTCCTACTGCTACAACCTTACCAGCATAGTCATACCGGACAGCGTTACTTCCATCGGAAATAGTGTGTTTACCCAGTGTCCGAATCTTACTAGTATAATTATAGGTAGCGGTGTCACCTCTATAGGGTCATATTTTTTTGAAGGCTGCAACAGCCTGACCAGCGTAACATTTAGGGGTACTCTTACAGCAGATAATATTGTAGATGCCTATCTTTTCGTAGACTTGTGGGAAAAGTATTTAGCCGGAGGCATTGGGACTTATACTAGGCCAGATATAAATTCACGTGTATGGACGAAACAGTAGAGAGGGACGGCACCAGTTAAACAATAGCAGAGAGCAAAGAGCGGGCGCAATTTCTCGGCTTTGCTCTTTGTTAGCGTCTGGCGCATGGTGTCAGTCACTTTTTTCGGTGGTGTCACCACCCAGCTCGGGATAGTACCCGTGGCGTTGTTTGCAGGCTGGGCGGGTTAAGCTACCTCGACAACCGCATTAACATCCCAAAAGGAGCCGCAGGCTTTTTAAGCTGGGAAAAATCACCTACAAAATGCAAATCCTCCTGCGGATAATAAAACGCAAATGAACCCGTAACACCGGAATGTCCTAACAACTCGCCCCCTCCAATAAGAGGTATCTGCATAAAACCGCCGCCATAATGAACCGGCCCAAAGTAAGGTTTTAACTTTCTGTAAACAGCAAGTTTTTCCAGAAGCGCCCTGTCAAAAAGCCTGCCCTCCCAAAAACCCTTACTAAAAACCATCAAGTCTCTGGGAGTCGATACAAAACCCCCAGCAGCCCCAACAGACGCAAGCCTTTGAGGGCGGTAAAGTTTTTCAGCGCCATCATAAAAGTAAGGAATATAATCGCTCTCGTCCGTTATCAAATAAGAATCAGCCATACCCAACGGCATAAAAACCATTTTTTCATATACATCGGCAAGAGACATCCCGGTAACTTTTTCCAGAATCTCTCCCAGCATAAAAAAATTGATATTGGCATAATACGCCCCGGCCTTTGGAACAAATTTAGGAGCAAACGTTTTGGTTTCGGCAAGACGCTGAGCAAAGCCAACATATTTATCCTCATCGGCAAGAGAGCCGGAACCGGCGGGCAAACCGCTCGTCTGGAACAGTAAATCGTAAACAGTCAGGTTAAAAGAGTATTCACGCCCCTTAAAAACATGAAGCCCCCGTAGTTGTTCTTCTTCGAAATGCAAGGACAATTTATCTTCCAACGACAGACGCCCTTCCTGATACAAAATAAGAACACAAGCCGTAGTAAACAGCTTTCCAACACTTGCCGTAAGCATAGGCGTATCGATATCGCGCCCGCCGTAACCAAAACTTTCGGAAAAATCGCCGCTGGAGTTTTCTATATATAAAACCGCTTCGTGAATATCAGCCGGCCTAACAGCCGCGTCAAACCTCTTTTGCAGAGAAACCCTGTCCATTTCTGTTCCACAAGCAGCAAAAACAAAGACCGCAGCCAATATGAAAGTAATACGCATCATCACCGTTACTATAAAGGAAAATTGAAAATGGTGTCAGTCACTTTTTTTTGAAAAAAATCCCTCCAAAGTAAAGCACCACACATATACGCGCCTATATATAGGTACGCCCGGCATTTAATGCTGGGCAAGGAGTGTATTTATGAGTGTTATGGCTTATATGCCCTATGGGGCAGACGGAATCATTATCCGGGTTGAGGCGGATATTCGAAGGGGTATTCCCGGGGTAGATATTACAGGACTTGCAGAAGGAGCAGTTCGGGAGGCGCGTGACCGAGTACGTGCGGCGTTCAGAAATTCGGGGTTTAGTTTTCCTCTGGACAGGATTTTGATAAATCTCGCACCGGCTGGATTGAAAAAAGACGGAGCCGCGCTTGATTTGCCCATAGCCCTTTCGGTGATGGCCGCTGCCGGAATCGCGCCTGTTTCTGGAAACCTGCTTGTAATGGGAGAACTTGAGTTATCGGGCAGGATTAGGCCGGTGCGGGGTGTGCTCGCAGCAATCGCGGCTGGGCTTGCTGAGGGGATAAATGAGTTTATTGTCCCTGCGGAAAATGCCGGAGAGGCAGCCATTCTTGTCGAAAAGGGCGTGCGCTTTACTGCCGCAGAAAATTTACAAGGAGCGGTTCATGCGTTGTTTATAAGGGAAGAAAAAGGCGCGCTACCGGCTTCATTCAGCGCGACTGCCGCTGCTTCTCCTGTAGAAGATTCTGTAAATGAAACCATTGGCGATTTTGTTGATGTCCGGGGGCAAGCTGTTTACAAGCGCGCTCTGGAAATCGCCGCTGCGGGCGGACACAATGTACTGGTATTCGGACCGCCTGGTGCGGGGAAAACCATGCTCGCGCGACGGCTGCCCTCGATAATGGCGCCCCTAACCCCAGATGAGGCAGTCGAAGTTACCCGCCTTTACAGCCTCGCAGGACCCTTTTCTAACAATGGCGGCTTCATAGACCGCCTCATTACCAGTCCGCCTTTCCGCGCTCCGCACCATTCAGCCAGCGCAGAAGGTATTCTTGGCGGCGGCAGAATCCCGCGCCCTGGCGAAATCAGCCTTGCCCACTTAGGAGTGCTTTTCCTTGATGAAGCCCCGGAATTCAGGATTAATGTGCTGCAAGCCCTGCGGGAACCCCTGGAGGACAGGTTAATAAGCATTGTTAGGGCGGAAGGCCCTGTGCGGCTTCCGGCTGAATTTCAAATGTTGATGACAGCGAATGCCTGTCCATGCGGTCGCCTGGGTATACGGGACCCAGATGGAGGTTATCGCAATGGCGCGGCTTGCTTCTGTTCGCCGGAGGAAATCAACCGTTACTGGCGCAAGTTTGGCGGCGCCCTTCTAGACAGGGTCGAAATCCGTACCGCAGTCCTGCCGCCAAAAATAAACGAAATGGGGCGTTCTGCCGCAGCGAACGGGCTGAACCCGTATAATGGCGAAGAAAATAGCGCTGAAATTGCCCAACGAGTCAGGGCGGCAATAGAAATCCAGCGGCGCCGTTTCAAAGGAACAGGAATTCGCCGCAACGCCCTGCTTCCGGCGGGAAAAGTCGCCGCCCTTTGTCCCATGAGAGAAAAAGCGGAAAACGCCTTTCACACAGCTATCGCTAAACTGGGGCTTTCCGGCAGGGCATACCACGGGGTTTTACGGGTAGCCAGAACCATCGCTGACCTTGAAAGCAAGGATGTTATAGAAACAGAACATATCCTGGAAGCTGTCCACCATCGCCGCCTTGGAGAAGATCCATGGGAAATCATGGAGGTATCTAAATAAATGTATAGACAAAATATATTTACAGATTGTATTGACATTTTTTATGAGGAGGAGTATAATGAGTTTAGTATATGAATTTGAATGGGATGAAGAAAAGGACAGAATAAACCGAATGAAACATGGAGTTTCATTTGAAGAAGCGACAGTAGTTTTTTCCGATTCTATGCGGCGTGAAGAATTCGATTGGGTTCATAGTATAACCGAAAATCGATGGCTAACAGTTGGTATAGCTGGATGCGACATACTTACGGTTATCTTTACAGAAAGAAAAGGCCTAGTTCGAATAATTTCAGTCCGAAAAGCAAATAGAATAGAACAGGAGGTATATTTTTATGGGTATGGTACGACGTAAAATAGATTTTAGTAATTATCAGCTTTCAGAAGAATCTCTTGCGCGGTTGGCGGCCCTAAAGGACAGGCCAATAGATTACAGTGATATTCCAGAAAGAACCAAGGAAGAAATGCAAATTGGAAGGCTTATGGCAATTGAAATGCGTAAAAAGCAGATGTTTTCACTGCGTCTTCAAGCTTCTACCATTGACTGGTGGAAACAGAATATAGGGGAAGGGTATACCGGTGTTATGGCGCGGCTTCTGGATAAAGCTACAAAACACCCGGAATGGATCAAAGATTGTCTTTAGCCAATTCCGGGATTGCTTCTAGGACAGCGTCGTTAATCTTTCTTCCCTTGCTTGAATAACCCAGCTTCCGTTCGGGGCGGGCGGAACCGTGAAAGTCGCTGCCTTCGGTAACGTAAAGCCCCAGGGATTTTCCCAGGGCTTCGAGCCGGTGGCAGGAGCCGGGTTTGGCTGTTGGGTGCCATGCTTCAATCCCCATAAGCCCTTGATCTTTCAGGGATTTTACAAGATCGGGAAGGCGTCCCCAGGCTACATAGAGCGAGATGGGGTGTGCCAGAACAGGAATACCGCCGGATTCGCGTATCAGGTAGACAGCTTCTTCAAAAACGAGTCCCTCTTTGGGTACATACAGAGGTTTTCCCACGCCAAGGTAACGGGCAAATGCCTGCTTATGGTTTTTTACGATTTTTCTCTTTATTAAAAGCTTCGCAAAATGAGGCCGGCACAGCAAATGTCCGCCGGAACATTCCAAAAGCTCTTCCCAGCTTGCCTCAATGCTCAATTCATGCATTCTGTTCAGTATTTCCCGGTTTCTGACTTCGCGGCGGCGGGACAATCCCTCGACAGCGGCGAGAAAAGCCGGGCTAGGTTTGTTGATTCCCAGGCCTAAAAGATGGAATTCTCCGCCCGGACCAGGTCCCGGAACATCTTTTTTGCCTGTCAAGCTGATATTTATCTCAATTCCCGGTATAAAACGAAAATTTTCGGCAAGCGCTGTCATTCTTGCATTTTCAAGACCATTAATTGTGTCATGGTCGGTAAGGGCAATAGCGCGAAGCCCCTGCCTGACCGCTTCCCTGATAAGCTGGGCAGGGCTTAGGTCTCCGTCAGAAATATTGGAATGGGTGTGTAAATCTATCATCCTGAATATAGTAGCAATTTTTTCTTGAAAATTCTCTAATTTACTGATAGTAGAACCTTGATCTATAAGGCTTTTATTCGTAAAATTATAGTATTGGGAGAATAATTCATTTGAGGACGGCTATAAGTGATTGAATACACCTTGGCAAACGGAGTGATTGTTTCCCCTGGTAAAAAAGTACATTCCGGTAATTTAGGAGTTGTTGGGGATAAAATAGGTTCTCCAGGCGATGCTGTAAATATCGACCTGAAAGAAAAATCTTTTGTGTATCCTTCTTTGATTAATACACATGATCATCTGCAGGGAAATTACCGCCCGCCTGTAGGTCCCAAAAAGGGAGAATTCTATCTTACATGGCTGCCGTGGGATAATGATTTAAAAGCTTCTGAAACGTTCAAGGAACGCTCTCAATTAACAAGAGAGGACCTTTATGCCCTTTCCGGTTACAAATGCCTTTTTTCCGGTGTTACAACTGTGAACGATCATTTTCCTCATGCGTTAAACAGTCAGATATTACCCACTTTGCCGATAAGGGCGATTCAGGAATATGCGATTGCGCATGAATGTACTTCGTATGAACTAAAATGGGGTGACGGCATAGAAATTGAACATGAGTTGGCGGTAAAAAATAAATGGCCGTTTATAACTCATCTTTCCGAAGGTTTTGATGATGAAGCTATGCGTAGTATAGAAACGCTGGAAAAAATGAAAGTGTTGGATAATCATTGTCTTTTCATTCATTGCATTGCTTTCAGCGATGAGGACATTAAAAAAGTCGCCAAAGCCGGAGCCAGTGTTTCCTGGTGCGGTTTTTCCAATATGTTTATGTTTAACGTAACCGCGAAAGTCCGCAAGATGATTGATGCTGGAGTAAATCTCACAATTGGTACAGATTCTTCGGCTACAGGTTCTGCAAACCTTCTTGCCGAAATAAAATACGACAGGGAACTTTACCGCAAATTATACGGTGAGGATCTTCCCGCAGAAAAAATCTTTGAAATGGTTACAATAAACGCCGCAAAAGCTTTTTGGATGCAGGACAAGGTCGGCAGTCTGGAAGAAGGTAAGTTAGGTGACATTCTTGTTTTGAACGCGAAAAGCGACAATCCATACGAAAATCTTTGCGATGCCGGAATGGAAGATATTGAACTTTTGGTGTTGGCGGGAAATCCAATTTACGGCGAAATGCGTTTTATTGATATTTTCAACGGGAATCTTCCTGCGGGATATACACAGATAAAGGTTGGCGAAAAATCCATGTTTGTAAAGGGCGATCCCGTTGGTCTTTACAACGAAGTCAGAAAAAAAATTGGTTTTAAAAAAGAGCTTGATTATCTGCCTTTTGAACCTTCAATACAGGAAGTAGCATAATGCCAAGACCGTCTCAATACCGTTCAGGTTCCCTTATTTACTTTCAGGGAGATCCGGCAGATAAAATTTATATCCTGCAAAACGGAAAAGTAAGTCTCGTTTATCAGGATATGGAAACAGGGGAAGATATACGCGACTCAGTGCAGCCGGGAGAGTTTTTTGGAGTTAAATCCGCGCTGGGACGTTATCCTCGTGAAGAGAATGCAGTTGCTTTGTCAGATACAACCGTAATGGCCTTTACAGTGCCTGAATTTGAGGCGGTAGCCACAGCTAATTCAAGAATCATCATGAAAATGCTCAAAGTTTTTTCCAATCAGATGAGGCGTGTACACAAACAGGTATCAAAGTTGATGGCAAGAGAAGAAGAGCCGCCGGCTGACGGTTTGTTCAATGTGGGTGAATTTTATCTAAAGAACAGACGTTTCTCCCAGGCAAGGCATGTATTCAGCCGTTATCTGACATATTACCCTTCGGGGAAAAACGCTCTTCAGGCTTCAAAGAACCTTGAGCTTGCGGAAAATTCCATGTCGCGCTCCGATGTTGGGAAGAAGTCCAGCGTTGCTGTTAGTGGATATGCCGCAGTACAATCTTCCGTAACGGCGGATTCTTCCAAAGGCTACACCGACGCCCTTGCCCTTGTTTCGCTGGGAAAATATCAGGAAGCGTTTATAAAGTTCAAGTCGATATTAGAGTCTGACGCGGCTCAGGAATTAAAAGCCAAAAGTTCCCTGGAAATAGGCCGTTGTATGTTCCTGTTGAACAAATTCGAGGAAAGTCTGAAATACTTAACAAATATGCTTACAAACTATCCAAAACATCCTGGCTTTATAGATGCTGTGTTTGTTATGGGTCAGTGTAATGAAAAACTTGGCAGAAAAGAACAGGCAGCGGCTTTCTACAAAAAGATACTTTCCATGAACAGCGGCGATGCCGGTATTATAGAAAAAGTAAAACAGGCGCTAAGCGCCTTGGGAGGGTAAAATGGCTATGGACTTGGCCGCATTTGGCCGTTTCTCCCGGACTTTTCAAGCAGGTGAAATTATTTTCTCCGAATATGAGCCCGGCGATAATTTCTATCTTATTCAGTCGGGCAGGGTACAGCTTGTAAAGCTTGTCGGAGATATTGAACGGACATTGGACGTACTCAATCCATCAGAGATGTTTGGTGAAATGGCTATTCTGGAAAAATCTCCCCGTTCGGCTACCGCCTTGGCGCTTGATGAAGTAAAAGTGCTGGAGTTTAATTCTCAAAACTTTGAAATACTTTTGCTTGGCAATCCGCAGATTGCTTTGAAATTGTTAAAAATGTTCTGCAAACGTATTTATGATTCCAAAAGGCGTTTTATGATTTTGACTCTTCCTGATACGCAGACAAAAGTTGCCGATGTGTTTCTTATGCTTGATGAAACCGTTGCTGACATAGATAGAACTACAAACCGCCGGGAATTCAAGACAACAGTTGAGGGTGTAGCCCACTGGGCAGGGATGTCTGTCGGTGATGTCAGGGAGGTTTTGGGGCATTTTGTAAATCAGCGCCGCATAGAAATTTTTCCAGATCGCATTACTGTGAAAAATATTAATGATTTTTCCCGCTTTGTAAGCTCGCGGCGTAATAACAAAAGAGGACTGTAATAACTCTGGGAAAACTTCTTGTATTTTCTGATACTCATGGAAACGTATCAGCCTTGAAACTTGTTTTGAACTGGGCAAAAGACCGTATACCACCTAATGATACAATCCGCGCCGCAGCTTTTCTTGGTGATGGTATTTCAGATCTGTCCCGTGCTGCGGAAGCGACAGGTTTTTACTGCGATTGGAAGCTGGTGAGCGGGAATAACGATTATGGATATTCTATACCGGAAACGATTGTCTTTGAATTTGAAGAAAATCGTTTTTTTATGTGTCACGGACATCGTTATAGCCTGTATGGCAATTATGATCGTTTAATTGCCGCTGCCCGTAATAATGAACCGAATGTGATCTTGTTTGGTCATACTCATGTTCCGTCTTATAAAAAGGCAGACGGAATGATTCTTGTTAATCCGGGAAGCGTTGGAAATCCCCGCAGCAGGATAGGCGCGTCATTCGCGGTTATTGAATGTATGCCGGGTGAACTGCCAGCAGTTGAGTTTTGGGGAATTGGCGAAAGGGGAAATATTACCAAGTTAAAGGTTCAAGATTAAGGCTGTTCAAAAATTTAGTTTTTGGAACAAGTTCAATTGAGCAAACAGCTAGGTTTTATATCTTTACTTCCAGATCAAAACCGCGCCGGGCAATAACCCTGCAGGGAACAAGAGTCCCTTCACTCGGTATTTCCCGGCCTGTTCCGCAATTCGCTATTACCGCCGCGCCGTCAATTTCCGGGGTCTGGCAGTAGAGCCGTCCCAGAGTAAAACTTTTTCCGTCTTCATCGTCTAAGGCAAGCTGTTCTTCAATCAATACATCAAGGGTTTCCCCGACAAACCTGTCCATGTTTTTTTCGGTAATCGGGACTTGCCGTTCTTCGATTATTCTTTTACGCTCTGCTGCGGTTTTTGCCGGGACACGTCCTTTCATTGAGTACGCTGCAGTGCCTTCTTCTCTGGAATAAGTAAAACAGCCAAGCCAGTCCAGGGCGGCTTTTCGCTGAAAGTCCAGGAGCGCCGAAAAGTCTTCTTCTGTTTCGCCGGGAAAGCCAAGCAGGAATGTGGAGCGGATAACTGCCCACGGAAGCTGCCTGCGGATAGTTTCCAAAAGCTCAATGTATTTTTCCGCAGAGCCACGCCGGTTCATTGCCGAGAGAATTTTTGGCGAGGCATGCTGGAAGGGGATGTCAAAGTAGGGAAGAAAGCGCGGGTCTTTTTCCATAATGTCAAGAATTTGCAGAGGAAAATGGTCGGGGTGAATGTATAACAGGCGCACCCAGAATTGCCCTTTCAGCAAGGAAATGGCTTTGAGCAATTGCGGCAATTTGGAAGTTGTCCCGGTATCAGTCCCAAAAGAACCCGTATCCTGGGCGATAAGGCACAACTCCACAATACCCCTGTCTAAAAGCATTTGACACTCTTCCACAATATCCAAAATTTCCCTGCTAACAAGCCCGCCGCGAATAAGCGGAATAGCGCAGTAAGAACAATTGTTGCCGCACCCTTCACTGATTTTTACATAAGCCGAACCCGGCAAAGACAATAAAGGCCGCATCCCGGTGAGAATTGGGATCGATGTATGATCATCCTCAATCTTACTCAGTGCTTTTTCGTCATTTGGTAAACTATCAAATAACAATCCCCGTTCCTCAGTCCCCAGTTCCCAGTCCCTTATCTTCTTCGTAATTTCTGCAATGTTTTCGACCCCAAAAAAACCGTCCGCTTCCGGCAGAATTTCGGAAAGTTCATTCTTGTAACGCTGTGCAAGACAGCCCGCCAGGAGTATTTTTTTTCCTGGATAAAGTTTACGCCATTCAAGGACAGCGTTAATTGATTCCTGTTTGGCGCTTTCGATAAAACCGCAGGAATTAACAATAATAATATCCGCTGTTTCAACCGCCGGAGAACTTTCCCATCCTGCTTTGTTGAGATAGGCCATCATATTTTCTGCGTCAACTTGATTTTTTACACAACCGAACGGATCAATAAAATAATGCAACGGCGTTAACTGCCTGTTTCCAGTCTTATAAAAACCAGCCTGTAACGGTTGGTTTCATCCCTGACCCAGCGGATATCAGCAACTACAACTTCGCCGGCTGTTCCAATTTCTACCGGCACCGTACGCCCGCCGCCAATTACCTGAAACCTCGCGGCCTGGGCATTTGATATCCAGATACGAATACCGTTTTGCGCCTGGATATTTAACTCGTCTGCCCGCTGGAAATAGCGCTGGTTTCTGCCCCCGCGATCCCGTTCATTAAGAACTTCCCAGCGGAACATACAATATCCCTGAAAATTTATCTGTAAAGTAAATGGAAACGCGCTGGAAATAGGATTTGTGTTGGGCGGCGGCAAAATAGTTGAAATTACAGAGTTTGAAGTATTGAAAGATTCAAAAAAGCCCTGCGCATTATCAGAGGCAGCGTCATAAAAAGCAACCGCGTCCATAAGATAAAAATGGAGCAATGCCCCCATCTCTGCATTACTCTTTTCAAAATCGGATAAAGTTATGCGTAATTCAGGAATACCGTCATTATTCAAATCCACATTCGCGGCCTGACTTAGATCAAGAATAACCGGCCCCACCGGAGTACGGATTGTTACAACCTCTCCCAGATTGGAAAGCTCCAGCTTGTACATATCCATTCCCACCGGGACCAGTATAGAATCATTTCTGTATAAGCGCCTTTCCATGGAATTGCCTTCCATTACATATTCAGCAGGAGCGCGGCTTACAGATACATTTTCGGGAAGTCTGGTCTGTCTTGTAGTAATCAGATAATAAATTCCCCAGCCGACTCCGCATAAGACAGCCAAAAATAAAATGACAGGAATCAGAAATTTTGGAAATTTTGGCTGATGTTTTAAAAGCTGCTCTACCGGGACAGGCTGTTCCTGAATACGCAGCGATCTGTAAAGAGATATTAACTTTTGAGTATCAATATCCAGATAGGTTCCGTAATTTTTTAGAAAACCTATAATATACGGTTCGCCTGGAAAAATGTCAAAATTTTCAGTTTCAAGAGCTTCCAGATACCGGATTGAAATATTGGTTTCGCGGCTTATTTGGTCAAGACTAAGCCCCATTTCGTTACGGGTATTTTTTAGTTTTTCACCCAGAGATTCCATCACGATTCCCCCTGCGCCTTAATCAGAATCCCTAAATAAAAAATTGTGGTACATATTTGCGGACGCCGGAGCGTCATAAATAAACCGCGCTTCTGGAATTCCCAGATTAACCCTGATGTTAGTAAAATCGAAGCGTACCTCGCTGTCGGCAATTGTCCGTCCTTCGATCCGGCGGATTAACCTTGTATCTGGATCAATGCTTAATATGATCTCCCTGAAACCCTCCGAGATTGAACGCCTTGTAAGGCGCAGTTTTACAACTCTTTCCCTTGAATTAGTGTCCAACGGTTCCGGGGTTGGTCCGGTTACAAAAGAAGGGACATAATTGCGCCTGAGCATGGTAAGTCCCTGGGCGCTTGCCAGTGCCGCTCCTGTAGAGCCTGTTCTTCTGCTTTGGTTGATTGCCTGACTCAGCGTAGCCCTGAATTGGGGTAGGTGTATTGTAAGTAATTCACCGTTGAATACAATAACCTGCTCTGCTGGCTGTGTAAAATCTATCCGTAAAAAGGAAGGCGAAAGGTGGCTTAAAGTTCCAATCATATCAGAATTGCCGGAACGTATAGCAACACTTGCCTCATAATCTCTGATAACGCCGTATGTTTCCGACACCATTTCCAAATATCTTTCCGCAGTAATTATTTCCTGCCCAAAAAGAGAGTTAAGACTCAGAATTAATAAAAATAACAGGGAAACCCCTCGTTTTAACACAACAAACCTCTATTCAAAAACAAATTTTTATCTTACTAAATATATTAGTAAAAAATGAGGTTAAAGGCAAGAGGGCGCGGCACACTATACTCTTTTAATTTTTTGTGCTAATTTTACCCAAGGAGAATAATTTCCTTCCTTAAACACCGTTTTTTATGTAAAAAACTTACATTTCAAACTGATTATTTTTAGGAGGTCAAGGATTATGATTGAAAATCTATTCTGGGTTGGTTATGTGGGCGCTGCTGCAGGGCTCATTTTCGCCCTCCTGCAAGCCCGTAAGGTATTCGCCTTTTCGGAGGGCAACGAGACTATGATAAAGATAGCGAAAGCTATCCGTACCGGCGCAAACGCCTTTATGAAGCGTCAGTACAGTACTGTCGCAATATTCCTCGGTATTATGTTCGTGATTCTGTCAGCCTTGGCGTACCTGCCTTTGTTGACAGGGCAAGCTCGAGGGTATCTTAACCCATTTATTCCATTCGCTTTTTTAACAGGCGGTTTTTTTACTGCGTTATGCGGGTATCTTGGAATGAAGGTTTCTACAAACTCCAATGCCCGTACCGCCTGGGCTGCAAGTGAAAGCCTCAATAAAGCGCTTCGTATATCATTCGCATCCGGGTCTGTTATGGGTTTTATGGTCAACGGGCTTGCGATACTGGAACTTACTGTATGGTATATGCTCCTTAGATTTGTATTCAGAGTTGATGATCAAACAATAGCAACCACAATAGTTACTTTTGGAATGGGCGTTGCCGTAGTGGCGGTTTTCGCCCGTGTAGGCGGCGGTATATTCACCAAAGCGGCTGATGTCGGCGCAGACCTTGTCGGCAAAGTCGAAGCGGGTATTCCCGAAGACGATCCCAGAAACCCGGCTGTTATAGCCGACAATGTAGGCGACAATGTAGGTGACGTAGCCGGTATGGGCGCCGACCTTCATGAGTCCAACTCCAATGCTCTTGTGGCAACGATTTCCATCAGCTTTGCCGCTGGGTACGGGGTTGCAGGATTTATGCTGCCTATCATTTTATCTGTAATAGGGGTTCTTGCCTCGATTATTGGCACCTTCTTTGTGCGTACAAAGGAACAGGCAGACCAGAAAACCCTTCTTAACTCTCTGCGCAGGGGTGTCTACATAGCCGGGATCATCGCCGCTATTGCCAACCTGCCAGTGATAATATTTGTTGCAAACAACTCGCCAGAAGGCTCTATGATGGCGCTGAATGCCTGGGGGCTTTACGGAGCCATTCTTGTAGGTATTATTGCAGGCTTCATCGTCAGTTTCCTGACAGAGTATTATACGTCTGATGCCAGCAAACCCACTGTTGACCTTGCCCACTCAAGTAATTCCGGCGCCGCTCCTTTGATGATTGGCGGTATGGCATTGGGATTTAAGTCTGCTGCAGGACCGCTTCTAACAGTAGGGGCCGGCGCTATCATCAGTTTTATTATCTCAGGCGGCTTTAGGTATTATGGAAGCGGCGTTGATATGGCCGTTAGTATGGACTTTAGCGCCGGGCTTTACGGTATTGGGCTTGCCGCTGTAGGTATGCTTGCGACAAATGCTATCATTCTTGCCACTGACGCTTTTGGCCCTGTTGCTGATAATGCCGGGGGTATTGCAGAAATGGCTAAACTTCCCGCAGAAGTCCGGGAACGCACGGACGCTCTTGACGCTCTTGGTAATACGACAGCGGCCACCGGAAAGGGTTTTGCTATTGCCTCTAACGCTTTTACGGGTCTTGCGCTTCTCGTATCCTACGTGAACATAGCCCAAATTGAGATAGGTACTCTTAATTTATCTATAATTAATCCGCCGGTTCTGGTCGGCTTTTTTGCTGGTACAGCGGTGGTGTTCCTATTCGCAGCGCTTTGTATGTCTGCGGTGCAGCGGGCGGCTCAAAGTATTGTTACAGAAGTCAGGCGTCAGTTTAAGGAGATTGTTGGTCTTTTGGAAGGTAAACCGGGTGTTGAGGCTGATTACGGTACATGTGTTGATATTTGTACGAGGGGCGCGTTAAAAGAAATGGTTTCTCCTGCTTTGCTGGTTATTCTTGGGCCTATTGTTACGGGAATTCTTCTGGGAGCCGCTGGTGTTGTTGGCTATCTTGGGGCTATTATTGTTGTGGGTTTTGCTATGGCTGGCTTCATGTTGAACTCCGGCGGCGCCTGGGATAATGCGAAAAAATATGTAGAAAAAGGAAATCTAAACGGCAAAGGCAGTGATAATCACAAAGCTGCTGTTATCGGCGATACTGTTGGAGACCCTCTCAAAGATACTGCGGGGCCGTCCTACAATTGTGTGATTACTGTTTCCTGTACGGTTGCTATTGCTTTTATTGGTGTAACTGCCGCTTTCGCACTGTTTTAGTTGCATTGACAATCTATCCCTTGAATGATAATCTGTGTTTAGGTCCAGTAGCTCAGGGGATAGAGCGGCCGCCTCCTAAGCGGCAGGTCGGCTGTTCGATTCAGCCCTGGATCAAGGCTCAGAAATGTATGCTTAAAAGTTAACTTAGGGGCCCGTCAGCTGAAAAAATCCCGCGCAAGCGGGGGATTTTTTCACTGACACCCTCCAAGCATATTATGAAGCAGACATTTCTGAATGAACTGTAGAGATGTTTTTTGATGATGTACGCGGCTGTCGTATAATGGCATTACCCGAGCTTCCCAAGCTCGTGACGTGGGTTCGATTCCCATCAGCCGCTTATCTGCCCTTCGGGTGGTTCGGAAGATTGCAGAATTTACGTACATACAAAACAGTTAGACCTCTTAAATACTTATCCTGTAAGGATTTAGCGTTGCTGGTCAGTATGCTAAAAAACCGGGAAATGCTGTGTATTCAGAAATGACATCATATTTCCAAAAAGAGGTATTTATGAAGATACATCGGATGCGGGCTAAAGTCCGAAAAGTCCGTAATGATTTTACGCCTGTATTTTCAGGTTGTTCCCTCGGGAAAGCGGGTTGTGTACTACTACGCTTATGATGAAAACGGAAGGCGTATGTACGGGAAATCTATCGGCGAACTGACCATGACGGTCGCCAGGAAGAAATGCAACAGGCTTTTGAAGGAAGGGCTGCTGGCGCCCAAGAAGGGGCATGTGCCGATTTTTGCCGAGTATGCTGTGAACTGGTGGGATTTGGATAAGTGCGATTATGTAAAGGGCAAGCGGAAGCGGTACGAGCTGACAAGAAGTTACACCGACAGGGGAAAACGGATTTTGGAAAATGTGCTGCTGCCCTACTTTGGGAAAATGCGTATGGATCAAATTACAAAAGAGACGGTCGAAGGGCTGTTTTGTTTACAATAAGCATATTTATTTGTGTATGCAGCATGACAAATACGGGTACCGCCCGACCAAGACGAAAGATACCTGTAATTTGCCGATACCGGAATCTTTGATGAAAAACCTGCAAGACCTTAAAAAGCTGAACGGCGACGGGTATTTGTTTTCCAAGAACGACGGAGAGAAACCGTTGGACAGATCGACTGTCTATGTGAACTTTCATAAGGCACTGGTGAATATCGGAATAACGAAAGAAGTTATTGCGGAGCGTAAAATTCACCTGCACAGTTGGCGACATTTCTTTAATACCCAGCTTTTAGAGGGCGGGCTTTCTGTAAAGCAGAAACAGGCTGTTACAAGGCACAAGAGCGAAGATATGACGGACAATTATTTGCATTTTGATGAAAGCGACTTTGCCAAAGCAAGGGATGTTCAGGATTCTTTGCTTGAGCCTGTTTAGGAAAAACACAAAACCGCTGCTTAAAAAACTTTAGATAACTACCTGTAACTCTCTATTACTCTCTATAGTGCTTTGTTGTCCTTTGGTGTGCTTTATAATTTCAATTTCATTTTTTATTAAGGAGAAATGAAGTATGGCAGAAAATGAAGTTTTGCTTGATGTCAGGCAAGTAGCAGAGATGCTTAAAATATCAACTGCTACTGTCAGGCGGTGGGTTTGGCAGGGGTATATACCTTACATGAAAATCGGGAAAGCCGTGCGGTTTTCAAATTCGGTTATTGAAAAATGGGTAAGTTCAAAATACACGCGCTCAACAGTTTCAAAGAAACAAGAGGGGGTGCAAAATGTCAGCATTGCATAGGGCTATTGTAACGACAACAGGAAACCTGACAACAAACTGTATTCGCAGGGGTTATCAGGGGTTGGGGGCAAAAATAGTACTCGTGGCATCGGATAATTTAAATGTTCAAAACTGGCTTTATCAATATCTGGAGCCTTACGGGAAAAAAGGTTTTGCTTTTGTATTTGTGGAAACAGAGTATGATTTTATTGATTACGCAAGAAAACACGATACCGTAACGGCGTTTATCGAGGATATGTTTTTTGAAGCGCGAATACTTGGCAAATTGGAAAACATAAAAAAAGATTACCCAAGGCTGCGGTTAATTGTTTTTTCTTCGGTACGCTTGTCAAATGAGGATGCTGCCCGTTATGTTTGCTGGAGCGGCGGCAGTTATTTGTCTTTGAGAAACGGCGAAGATGAAATTAATAAATCTGTTTTATCGATATTTGACCGTCAGCAAATATATCCTTCTTATTTGGTAAATGACATTGTAGAGTATCAGCAGGTACATAACAGAGAACCTTATCTGACACAAAAAGAGCTTGAAGTTGTACGATTATTCAGTGAAGGGAAAAACGGAAAAGAGATTGCCGTTATGTTAAATGTATGTGAAAGGACATTATGGACACATACTCAGAATATATACAGAAAGTTTGGAATACATAAAATGACGAAAGTTATAAAATATGCCGTTTCAAAAGGGCTGCTGTCGGCAAAAACTATTATGAATGATAAAAGAAATTCAAATGAAAACTAAAGTTATTGAAAGATAGGAGCGTGGGCATGAAGGAGAATGAAAAACCCGAAACCGCCGCCCTGTTTTAATTTGCCAACGGAGGCTGGTGGGTTTGTTACCCTTCACTACTTGCAGGGGCTACCCACCGCCCATCGTGGAGAAACTTAATACTTTTGAACATCAGGGGCTTTCGCAGGGGAGATAAGATTTCTTAACTATGTCTTATTGTCTACCAATGCCCCGCCCCGAAGGGTTGGCACGGTTCTTGACCATCTTTGGGACGGGAATATACGATTCAAGAACCGTGCCAAAGGGGTCTTTGGGGAATAATATTTGAAGATATATTTTATAAATTTTTTATTATTCACACATGGTAGGATTTTTTCTGCAGATACAAAAGGCAGATCGATTTGGCGTAGACCAACAGAGGCTATGCCGGGTTGGTTTGATTTGGACCCTTATAACAAAGTCAATATTCCAGATTGCGGACATCGGAGTGAAAGGGTATTTCACTATTTTTATGAGCCCTAAAAGAATTTAACATGGTAATCGGAAGGGTATAGAAATCAAGAAATTTGACAGAACAACATAAAGTATGGAATATGGGGAATTGTTTTTACGCTTCCGCAAGCGAGACGGGTTTTGGTTACAAGACCGAAAAATATTATTTTGGTTCTCAAGCTGAATGTAACATTGACATTTGTATAAATTCAGTGGTATAATCTTAACTAAAGTTTAGTAATATTAGAGGAGAAAAAAATGCAAAACAATAATGTATCCATTGAAGAGTTTCATAAAGAAATCGACCTTATTCAAGCGTGTATCTCTCGTATGGCTCAAAACTCTTTTATGATAAAGGGTTGGGCTTATATGCTTATTGCAGCAATTATTGCATTAACAGCTGAAAGGTTAGATTTATTTATTCTATGTTCAATAGGAATCTTTATACTGATCGTGTTTTGGTATCTTGATGCTTTCTTTCTAAAAACGGAGAAACTATATCGGTTTAAGTATGAATGGGTGATTGCGAAGAGACCTGAAGGAAATAGAGAATACCTATATGACTTAGATTCTACTCAGGAAAAAACTATGATGGAAAACAGAAAAAAACCGCCTGTAATCTCAGTGATGTTTTCGCCGCCATGCACACTTCTTGCATTCTATGGTAGTCCAATTTTGGTTGGAGTTATTATCATTGTTGTTAAGGTTTTATGCTGTATTGGATAATGCAGTATTTAACTCTAAGAGCATATTTTCATGAAAATAATTCACAAACCAAGAGGCACTGTAATTCCCAAAGAAGCGCAGAGAGTGTTTTTATGTTATGACGGTTGTGATACAGCAGGCCGAGACGCTATAATTTCAGATTTATTCTCTGTTGAATCAGAAGTTGATTTTATTGTGCCTTATTTAGAAAATTATGCTGATATAGACGAAAATGAATTAAGCTATGAAATCTCTGAGGCTCAAGCCTTAGTAATTTGGGTTACGCCGGAAATGTTAGAAGCTGCTATGTCTGGAAAATTGCCTTTAGAATATGATGTAGCACAAAAAGAGAAAACGCCAATAATTCCAATTCTGAGATACAACAGCATTTTTGATGATTTCAACAATACCTTTGGAAAAATACACTGTATCACCAAGCCCTATGACGATAAATTTGAAGATGAGCAAAATAAAGAGTACAAAACAAACCTAAAAGCTCAAATAGAAAAATACTTGACTTCTGAAGAGATGGTAAAACTTATTAATGAAAAAGCCTTCACTGGCTCAATATTTGTTGGTTATCGTAAGCACGAACGTGAAGAAGCTATACGTTTCATGAAAACATTTCATGATTTAGAAGGTTGTGTGTCAATTTCTATACGCTATGATAACTTTCTTACAGCAGGCAAAGAGTTTAATAAAGAAATTGAAGAGATAATCAGAGATGATAAGACACTTGCGCTTGCACTTGCTGTAACTCCTGATTTAGCGACAGAAGGCAACTATGTTCAAAGCACAGAGTATCCTCTTGCTCAAAAAATTAGAAAACCTGTTATACCGGTAGAGATGAAAGAAACATCTCATAGTCAGTTTGATGAGTATTTTCCAAATGCAGACAAGCCAATTCGTCTAGAAGATACAGTTTCCTTGCAAGTAGCTATACATGGCAAGTTAAACAAAACCGCTTTCGTCAAGGAATTGGATAATGAACGTGCTTATTTGCTTGGAATAGCTTATTTGAAGAGGATTAATGTTGAAAAAGATTTTGATAGAGCATTGCATTTGTTGTCATTTGCTACAGAAGGTAATACTGTAACATCAATTAAAGCGGCAAATCAATTGGCAAGCATTTATATGAATGGTATTGAAATTAGTATCAATTATGACAAAGCATTATATTGGTATAAGAAGACTTTAGCTATATGTAAAAATGTATTGGGTAAAGAACATGCAGACACAGCTACTACTTATAACAACATTGCGCTTGTTTACGATAGTCAGGGATACTACCCAAAGGCATTAGAGTGGTATCAAAAAGCATCTACAACTTTTGAAAATGTGCTAGGCAGTGAGCATACAGACACTGCTATCACTTATAACAACATTGCGTATATCTACAATAGCCAAGGAGATTACTCCGATGCGTTGGAATGGTATCAGAAAGCATTAGACATCGATAAGAAAAAACTGGGTGAAGAACATATAAATACAGCCATCACTTACAACAACATTGCTACGGTTTATTATAATTGTGGAGATTATTCAATGGCACTGGAGCAATATCAGAGGGTTCTATCCATTCGCGAGAAAGTGTTAGCTAGAGAGCATCCCGATATTGCTGCTATTTACAACAATATTGCAAGTATTTATTATCGTCAGGGAGATTATCTCAAGGCGCTGGAATGGTATCTTAAGGCTTTAGCTATTCGTGAAAAAGCACTCGGCAAAGAACATCCTGACACTGCTGTTACTTGCAATAACATTGCGGGTATCTTCGATAATCAGGGAGATTATCCCAAGGCACTGGAGTGGCATCAAAAAGCTTTAGACATCCGTGAAAAAATACTGGGTAAGGATCATCCCGATACTGCTGCCACTTACAACAATATTGCAAGAGTGCACGATAGCCAAGGAAATTATCCTAAGGCACTGGAATGGTATCAGAAAGCTTTAGTTATTCGTGAGAAAGTACTAGGCAAAGAGCATCTTGATACAGCTACTACTTATAACAATGTCGCTATTGTTTACGATAATCAGAAAGATTACCTTAAGGCGTTGAAATGGCATTTGAAGGCGTTAGCTATTTTTGAAAAAAAATTGGGCACTAAGCATCCGGAGACTGCAACCATTTATAATAATATTGCCGGTGTCTACGACAACCAAGAAGATTACCCAAAAGCATTAGAATGGTATAGAAAAGCTTTAGTTATTTTTGAGAAAAAACTGGGTAATGAGCATCCGGATACCGCTATTGTTTACAATAACATTGCGTTTATATACAAAAATCAAGGGAACTATCTTGCAGCACTAGAATGGTATCAGAAAGCTTTAGACATCTTTGAGGAAAAATTTGGTGACGAGCACCCATATGTCATCAACATTTATAACAGTACTACAGCTATTTACAAAAAATTGAAAACAGGAGGATTTTTATGAACATAGTCCGCAAATCAAGAGGAACTGAACTTCCCAAGCAAGCACAGAGAGTGTTCCTTTGCTACAATGGGCGTGACTCAGAGTCTCGAGACATTATAATCTCGGATTTACTCTCTATGGATGCTGGAATGGATTGCGTGGTGTCATATTTGGAAAATACTGACATCATCATTGACGAAAAACAGCTAAAAGACGAGCTTTCAGAAACTCAGTTGCTGATTATTTGGGTTACGCTTGAAATGCTGCAATCCGCTTTATCTGAAAAGTTACCTGCAGAGTACCGCATTGCGCAGGGATTATATGTTCCTATCCTTCCAATTTTAAACGACAATGGATTGTTTGAGCTTTATAAAGAAAAGTTCGGCCCTATACATTGTATTGCCAAGTTAGACAACGAGTACCGTATTAAATTAAATGCGCAATTGAATGCATTCATTGTCTCCAAAGAAACAATTAAGCAGATTAAAGAAAAAGCATTTACTGCTGTTGTATTTGCAAGTTACCGAAAACATGAACTCAACGAAGTCCGACGTTTCATGAAAGTATTCCATGATTTAGAAGGTTTCGAAACGATTTCTATATGGTATGATAACTTTCTGACAGCAGGAAGAGATTTTGACAAAGACATTGAAGAATCAATTGCAAAAAGTAATGCCTTTGTCCTTGTTGTTACTCCAGACTTGGCGACAACGGGTAACTACGTGCAAAGGTTGGAATATCCTTTTGCACAGAAAAAAGGTAAATCTATTATACCAGTAGAAGTACTCCCAACTTCTCAGTCCCATTTTTTAAAATTATTCCCCAGTGCAGAAAGTCCGATTCCATTAAATAATACCATCGAACTTCAAAAAATATTCCGTGATAAATTAGGTGAGTCAGCTTTTGCTAGACACTTAGATAACGAACGCACATATCTGCTTGGAATAGCTTATCTAAAAGGAATTGATGTCGAAAGAGATTTTGATAGAGCAACAAAATTACTGTCGATTGCTGCAGCAGATAATACGACATCTTCAATTAATGCGGCAAATATGTTGGCAAATATTTATGAGGATGGGATAGGAACAAATATTAATTTTGACAAGGCATTAAAATGGCATCAGAGAGTTTTAGCTATTCGTGAAAAACTACTGGGTAAGAGACATCCAAATATCGCTATTACTTACAACAATATCGCCAGAATATATAATGAACAAGGAGAATACGTACAAGCGCTTTCATGGTATAAAAACGCTTTAGCTATTGATGAAAAAGTATTGGGCAAGGAACATCCAGACACCGCTATTACTTACAGCAACATTGCATCTGTATATAACACTCAAGGAGAATATGCCCAAGCGCTTTCATTGTATGAAAAAGTTTTAATCATTCAAGAAAAAATGTTTGGCAAGGAACATCCATCCATCGCTGTTGCTTGCAACAACATCGCTACAATTTATAATGCTCAAGGAAAATATGATCAAGCACACTCATGGTATGAAAAGGCTCTAGCTATTGATGAAAAAGTATTGGGCAAGGAGCACCCGGATACCGCTTCTACTTACAACAACATTGCTATTTTATACGATAATCAAAGAGCATACACTCAAGCACTAAGATTGCATGAAAAGGCTTTGGACATTCGAAAAAAGGTGCTTGGCAAGGAGCATCCGGATACTGCTACGACCTGCGACAACATTGCCGGAGTATATCGTGAACAAGGAGAATATGCCCAAGCGTTGGAATGGTATGGGAAGGCTTTAGCTATCCGGAAAAAAGTATTGGGCAAGGAGCATCCAAATACCGCCTGGACTTACAATGGGATCGCTCAATTATACCACCACCAAGGAGAGTATTCCCAAGCATTGAAATGGTATGAAAGAACTTTGATTATTAGAGAAAAAATGTTGGGCAAGGAGCATCCAGATACCGCTACGACTTACAACAACATTGCCAATGTTTATGATAGTCTAGGAGAATACATCCGAGCACTAGAATGGTACAATAAAGCCTTAGAGAACCGAGAGAAAGTGTTGGGAAAAGAACATCTAGACACCGCTACGACTTATAACGACATTGCCGGGTTATATGCTGAACAAGGAGAATACGCCGAAGCGTTTGAATGGTATAATAAGGCTTTAGCTATCCTAGAAAAGGTGTTGGGGAAGGAGCACCCAGACATCGCCGCTATATATAACGACATAGCTATTGTGTACTATCATCAAGGAGAATATCTCCAAGCAATCTCATTGTATGAGGAAGCTTTAGCCATCCTGGAAAAAGTGCTGGGTAAGGAGCATCCGTATACCTCTACGACTTACGACAACATAGCTGGTGTATACAACATTCAAGGAGAATACATACAAGCGCTAGAATGGCGTGAGAAGGCTTTAGCCATCCGAGAAAAAGTGTTGGGGAAGGAGCATCCAGACACTGCTATAACTTATAATAACATCGCAAATATCTACGATAAACAAGGAGAATGCCAAATAGCGTTGGAATGGTATCAGAAAGCTCTTGCTATTCAAGAGAAAAAACTAGGTAAGGGGCATCTTCACACAATAATCACCTATAAAAACATTGCACTTGCTTATAGTAATCAAGGTAATTATCTAAAAGCATTGGAATGGTATCAGAAGACTTTTTTTAATAGCTCAGAAAAAAATACTGGACGAGAAGCCGAAAACTAGAGGGTTTTATGAACATAATCCGCAAATCAAGGGGAACTGAACTTCCGAAGCAGGCACAGAGAGTATTTCTATACTACAATGAACACAATTCTACGGGACGGGACGAAATAATTTCAGATCTGTTGTCTATGGATGCAGGTATGGATTGTGTGGTGTCATATTTAGAAAAGCCTGATGTTTCCATTAACGAAGAAAATTGGCGAAGTGAGCTTTCTGAAACTCAGTTGTTAGTTATTCAGGTAACGCGAGAAATGCTACAGTCTAGTCTACCAGAAACAAAGCCTACAGAGTACCGTATTGCACAGGAATTGCATGTTCCTATCCTGCCGATTTTGAGTGATGACGGATTTTTTTTGCATTATACTGAAAAATTCGGCTCAATACATTGTATTGCAATGTCAGATAATGATTACCGCATCAAACTAAAGACTCAAATGGAAATGTTTCTTGCTTCTGATGAAATTATCAAGCAGATTCGAGAAAAAGCTTTCACAGCCGTCGTGTTTGCGAGTTACCGGAAACATGAGCTTGATGAAATTCGGCGTTACATGAAAACGTTTCATGATTTAGAAGGTTTTGAATCGATTTCTGTATGGTATGATAACTTTCTGACGGCAGGGAGGAACTTCGATAAGGATATTGAAGAATCAATCGCTAAAAGCGATGCCCTTGTCCTTGTGGTCACTCCTGACTTAGCAACTGAGGGCAACTATGTGCAACGGCTAGAATATCCATTTGCGCGGAAAATAGGGAAACCTGTAGTGCCGATAAAAGTTATCCCAACTTCTCAATCCTTATTTAGTAAATTTTTTCCAGGTGCAGAATATCCCATTCCTTTAGACGATACTATCGCATTACAAGCTGCTTTCCGTGATAAATTGGGAGAATCAGCTTTTGCCAAGGAATTGAATAGCGAACGTGCTTATTTACTTGGAATGGCTTATTTGAAGGGGATTGATGTTGAAAGAGATTTTGGCAGAGCTGTGCGCTTATTAACTAAGGCTACTGAAGAGTATACTACAGCTTCTATTTATGCAGCAAATCAATTGATAAATATTTATTTTAATGGAATAGGAACATACATAAACTATGATAACGCATTACAATGGGGCAAAAAGGCTTTAGATATAAATGAAAAAACATTAGGCATAGATCATCTGTCAACTGCCAATGCCTACTATAATATTGCAACTGTTTACCAATATCAGGGAAATTATCCTGAGGCTTTAAAATGGTACCATAAAGCCCTAACAATTTTTGAAAAGATGAGTAATGAAGAGCATTCAGACATTGCGACTACATACAACAGTATTGCCCTCATATACGATAGTCAAGGGAAATATCGCTTGGCATTAGAATGGTTTTTTATGGCTTTAGCAATTTTCAAAAAAATATATGAAGAGGAGCATCCAGACATCGGATCTATTTATAATAATATTGCATCTGCTTATGGAAATTTAGGAGATTACTCCAAAGCATTGGAATGGTATGATAAGGATTTAATGATCAGTGAAAAGGTTTTTGGTAAAGAACATCCAAACACTGCCACCACATATAATAATATCGCATTAGTATATGAAAAACAAGGCGAATATCACAAAGCTCTGAAATGGTTTCGCAAATCTTTAAACATTCGTGTAAAAGTATTAGGTGAGATGCACCCATCTACCGCTATTTCATACAACAATGTTGCTAGTATTTACGACAATCAGGGAAAATATTCAGAGGCATTGGGACTGTATCATAAGGCTTTATCAATCCGAGAACACATACTAGGTACGGAACACCCAGACATCGCCTCTACCTATAATAGCATTGCATCCGTTTACAAAAATCAAGGGAAACATTCAGAAGCACTTGAATGGAATTATAAGGCTTTAGAAATCCGTGAGAAAATGCTTGGTATGGACCATCCTGATGTTGCTGCGTCATATAATAACATTGCGCTTATCTATGACAAACAAGGAATCTACTCTACCGCTCTGGAATGGTTTCATAAGGCCTTAAGTATATGTAACAAGATATTAGGAGATGAACATCCTGATACAGCAACCACACACAACAACATAGCAGGGGTTTATTTTCGGAATGGAGAATATTCAAAAGCACTGGATATGTATCAACAAGCTTTAGAATTATCAGAAAAGGTATTGGGATCAGAGCATCCAGACATAGCAGTTTCATACAACAATATCGCTAATGTTTATAGTCGTCTGGGTGAATATTCAAAAGCATTGGAGTTTTTTCATAAGGACTTAGCCATCAGTGAGATGGTGTATGGTATGGAGCATCCATCTCTCGCTACAACATATAACAACATTGCCAGTGTTTATATTCACTTAGGAAAACATCAAACAGCATTGGAATGGTTTCAAAAAGATTTAGCTATTAGTAAGAAAATGTTAGATAAAGAGCATCCAAATATTGCTATTACCTACAACAATATTGCCTTGGTTTATGATAGTTTGGAAGATTATCTGGAGGCACTAAAATGGTGCCAGGAAGCTTTGGACATCCAAGAGAAAGTACTTGATAAAGATCATCCGGACACCGCAGCTACATATAATAATATTGCAGTAATTTATCAAAATCAAGGTGAATATCAAACAGCATTGAAATGGTATTTAAAGGCTTTAGCTATCAGAGAGAAAGTGTTTGGCGAAGAACATCCTGATAATGCCACTACTTATAATAATATCGGAGTCGCTTATGATTTCTTGGAGGAATACGCACAAGCTGTCGAATGGCACTATAAATCTTGGCTAATACGTGATAAAGTTTTTGGTAGAGAGCATCATATAACTAGAAACACTTTTACTGATCTTGTGAGTGTTATGATAAAACAAAAAAGTTTAAGGGAGGATATATGAACATAGTTCGCAAATCAAGAGGAACTGAACTTCCGAAGCAGGCACAAAGAGTATTTCTGTGCTACAATGTACACAATTCTACGGGACGGGACGAAATAATTTCAAATCTGTTGTCTATGGATGCAGGTATGGATTGTGTGGTGTCATATTTAGAAAGTCCTGATGTCAGTATTGACGAAAAAGTGTTGCGAAATGAACTTTTGGAAACGCAACTACTGGTTGTTTGGGTTACGTTAGAGATGCTACAAGCCAGTACGCCTGATAAATTACCTATAGAATACAGTGTTGCGAAGGAATTACATATTCCTATTCTTCCGATTTTGAGTGACAATGGATTGTTTTCGCTTTATAATGAAAAATTCGGCTCAATACACTGTATTAATATGTCAGACAATGAGTATCGTGTCAAATTAACAACCCAAATGGAAACCTTTCTTGCTTCTGACGAAATCATCAAGCAGGTTCGAGAAAAGGCTTTTACGGCCGTCGTATTTGCGAGTTACCGAAAACATGAACTTAGTGAAGCCCGACGTTTCATGAAAGCATTCCATGATTTGGAAGGATTTGAATCAATCTCTATTTGGTATGACAATTTTCTGATAGCAGGAAGAGATTTCGACAAGGATATTGAAGAATCTATTACTAAAAGTAACGCCCTTATCCTTGCTGTTACTCCCGATTTAGCAACCGAGGATAACTATGTACAAAGACGGGAATATCCATTTGCGCAAAAAATAGGGAAATCAGTCGTATCAGTAGAAATAATCCCCACTTCTAAAACTCAATTTTTCAAATTGTTTCCTAATACAGAATGTCCCATTCCTTTAGATGATGCTATCTCATTACGGGCTGCTTTTCGTGATAAATTGGGAGAATCTGCTTTTGCCAAGGAATTAGATAGCGAATGTGCCTATTTGCTTGGCATGGCTTATTTTAAAGGAATTGATGTCGAAAGAGATTTTGATAGAGCGGTACGATTATTATCAATTGCTACAGAAGATAATACTACGGCATCAATTGATGCAGCAGATCTGTTAGCAATTATTTATGAGAATGATACTGGAATCAATATAAATTATAATAAAGCACTTGAATGGTACCAAAAGGCTCTATCCATTCGTGAAAAAATACTTGGCTATAAACATCCAGACACAGCTACAACGTGCAACAATATCGCACTTGTATACTCTCGTAGAGGTGATTTTACGAAAGCGCTTGAGTGGTATCAAAAAGCTTTAGTTATTCAAAAAAAAATACTTGGCGAAGAGCATCATGACATTGCCAAAACTTATAATAGTATCGGGAAAATCTATTCCCGCCAGGACAACTACTCGAAGGCACAGGAATGGTATCAAAAAGCTTTTAGCATTCAAGAAAAAACATTGGATAAAGAACTCCCAGACATCGCTAGAACGTGTAATAACATAGGTAGAGTCTATTCCCACCTAAAAGATTATTCAAATGCATTAGAGTGGCATCAGAAGGCTTTAGTTATTCACGAAAAAACATTTGGTAAAGAGCATCCAGACACCGCTAGAACCTACAACAGCTTCGGTAGAGCCTACTCATGTCAAGGTGATTACCAAAAAGCATTGGAGTGGCATCAAAAGGCTTTAAGTATTCGTGAAAAAGTACTTGGTAAAGAACACCCATCTACAGCTACAACATGCAGTAACATAGCAGCTGTTTATTTCAGCCAAGGTGACTATCTGAAAGCACAGGAATGGTATCAGAAGGTTTTGGTCATTCGTGAAAAAATGCTTGGCAAAGAACATCAATCCACCGCCGTAACATATGACAATATTGCAGCAGTTTATGATAATCAAAAAGACTACTCAAGGGCACTGGAATGGTATCAGAAAGCTTTAGCTATCTTTGAGAAAAAGTTTGACGATAAGCATCCGTATATTATCACCATTAATAACGCTATTGTAAATATTCACAAAAAACAAGAAATCGAAGGCAGGAGGATTTTATGAACATAATTCGCAAAGCAAGAGGAACAGAACTTCCCAAGCAAGCGCAGAGAGTATTCCTGTGTTACAATAAACACGATATAATGGCTCGAAATATAATAATTTATGATCTAATCTCTATGGACACGGGAATGGATTGTGTTGTTTCGTATTTGGAAAATCTTAATGTTATTATTGATGAAGAACGGTTACGATACGAACTTGCTGAGACTCAATTGCTAGTGATTTTTGTTACATTAGAAATGCTACAATCCATTGCGCAAGAAAAAATACCTGCAGAATATCGCATTGCACAGGAATTAAATGTTCCTATTCTTCCGATTTTAAATGACGATGGATTATTTTCACTTTTTAATGAAAAATTTGGCTCAATACATTGTATTTCTATGCTTGATAGCGAATACCGTGTCAAGCTAAGGTCCCAACTGGAAATGTTTCTTGCTCCCCAAAAAGAAGAAATTATCAAGCGGATTAGAGAGAAAGCTTTCACTGCAACTATATATGTAAGTTACCGAAAACATGAAATCGCTGAAGCTCGGTGTTTTATGAAAGCATTTCATGACATTGAAGGATTCGAATCTATATCCGTGTGGTATGACAATTTTTTGACAGCAGGAAAAGATTTCAACGATAAAATACAAGAAGCAATCCTCAACAGTAATGCCATTGTTCTTATTGTTACTCCCGACTTGGCGACTAAGAACAATTATATACAAAAAGTAGAGTATCCATTCGCACAAAAATTAAGAAAACCCGTCATACCAGTAGCTGTTTTATCAACATCTGATTCTCAATTTTTCAATTCATTTCCTGGGGCAGAATGCCCAATTCCTCTAGACGATACTGCTGCATTACAAAAAACTTTCCGTGAAAAATTAGGTGAATTTGCTTTTTCTAAACAATTGGACAGTGAACGTGCCTATTTACTTGGAATGGCTTATTTGAAAGGAATAGGAGTTGAAAGGGATTTTGACAGAGCGGTAAAGCTATTGTCGAATGCTACAGAAGATAACACTACAGCATCAATTGATGCTGCAAATCAATTAGCAAATATTTACGAGAATGGAATAGGGATTAATATCAATTTTGATAAAGCATTACAGTGGTACCAAAGAGCTTTAGTTATTCGTGAGAAAGTGTTTGGTAATGAACACCCTGATACTGCTATCACATACAACAACATTGCGCTTGTTTACAATAATCTAGGAGAATATTCAAAGGCATTTGAATGGTACGAGAAGGCTCTAGTTATCCGTGAAAAGGTGCTGGGCAAAGAGCACCCAGAAACCGCCGCAACTTACAACAACATTGCGCTTGTTTACAATAATCTAGGAAAATATTCAAAGGCACTTGAATGGTACGTGAAGGCTTTGGTTATCCGTGAAAAGACACTAGGCAAAGAGCACCCAGAAACCGCCGCAACTTACAACAACATTGCGCTTGTTTACAATAATCTAGGAGAATATTCAAAGGCATTGGAATGGTATAAGAGGGCTCTAGTTATCCGTGAAAAGGTGCTGGGCAAAGAGCACCCAGAAACCGCCGCAACTTACAACAACATTGCGCTTATCTATAATAATCTAGGAGAATATTTAAAGGCACTTGAATTGTACAGTAAGGCTTTGGACATCCGTGAAAAGACACTAGGCAAAGAGCATCCTGATACAGCTACCACATATGACAACATTGCGCTTGTTTACGATAATCAGGGATATTACTCAAAAGCATTGGAATGGCATATTAGGGCTTTGGTTATCCGTGAAAAAATACTGGGTAAAAACCATCCAGATACTGCTGCCACTTACAACAATATAGCAGCTATATACAATAATATGGGCGATTACTTCAAGGCGCTAGAATTGAATCAAAAGGCTTTAACTATTCAAGAGCAAGTGCTTGGTATGAAGCATTTAGACACGGCTAATACTTATAGTAATATTGCAATATCTTTCTACTATCAGGGAGAATTCTTAAAAGCACAAGATTGTTTTGAGAAAACTTTAATTGTTTATGAAAAAGTGTTGGGAAGAGAGCATCCAGACACGGCTAATACTTATAAAAACATGGCTCTTGTATACAATAATCTAGGAGATTATTCAAAGGCTTTAGAATGGAATCTGAAGGCTTTAGTTATTCAAGAAAAAATGTTAGGTGAAAATCATCCATACATAGCCAACATTTACAACAATATAGCCCTTGTATATAATAATATAAGAGATTACTCCGAAGCGCTGGAATGGAATTTTAAGGCTTTAGCTATTCAAGAGAAAATGTTGGGTAAGAAGCATCCAAGCATCGCTAATACTTATAGCAATATTGCAAAATGTTACTACTATAAAGGTGAGTTTACAAAATCACAAAATTTGTTTGAAAAGGCTTTAAGCATTCAAGAGGAAGCACTTGGTAAGGAGCATCCAAGCATCGCTAATACTTACAACAATATCGCGCTTGTATGCAATAATCTAGGAGATTATCAAAAAGCACTACAATGGTTTGAAAAGGCTTTGAGCATTCAAGAGAAAATACTTGGCGAGAAGCATCCAGACACAGCTAATACTTACAACAATATCGCGCTTGTATACAATAATCTAGGAGATTATCAAAAAGCACTAAAATGTTTTGAAAAGGCTTTGAGCATTCAAGAGAAAATGCTTGGCGAGAAGCATCCGGACACAGCTAATACTTACAACAATATCGCGCTTGTATACAATAATCTAGGAGATTATCAAAAAGCACTAAAATGTTTTGAAAAGGCTTTGATTGGCTATGAGAAAGTGATAGGCAAGGATAACCAAGATACTATTGCTATATATAATAACATAGCAAACATTTACTACAGGCAAGGTGACGATTCCAACGCGTTGTATTTTTTTAAGAAAACAGGAAAAAATATTTTGGAATTATTTGTAAATATGAATGAAAACAAAATGAAAAAAGTTAAAATAAGAAAAGCTTTTCACAAACTACTGGATTCTGACAAAGATTGTGGAGAATTTTTTAAAGAAACTATAGGAAATGAAAAGAGCAACAAAAAAATTAATTACTTTAAGGATATATATCTCACCTCACTTTTTATCATTAGCCAATTGTATATAGACGATAATCCATACGAAAAATCAGTGGCCTACTATAGAGAGAAGAAGGTCACGCAAGAAATGTTATTTAACAATTCTGAGTTCAGATTAAATGCTATTAATTATTCCAATGATCCTACAGAAGGTAAAATTTTACTTGATTATCTTTTTGGAGAAATTAAATACACTCAACTAAAGATAACAAATACAGATTATGGAGCTTTTGCCGGTTGTTTTACGTTTAACTATAACAGTTTAAATCAATTTCGGCTTTATGGCAAAGACACGGGAAATTTGAAAGAAGGAACTGGGCTATCAATTGTTTTCAAACCATCTTTTTTCAGTAAAGGGGGAAAAATACCTAAGTTATTAGAAGCAAAAAACAGTAGTTTTATTGAGGATAATAAATTAGCTAAAAATATACAGTCAGAAAAAAATAAGTGTGCACTTTTTCGTTGTATATACATTGATCCGGAAACTAACCATGTAGCAACTGTAGGACAAAAAGACACATATCTTTTCTTTCGTGATCAAAATAAAGATATGGCAAATAATGAAATTATGTGCAAAATATCTAATTATCAAATATTTATTAATGATATTATTAAGTCAATAAGAACAGAATTGGAGGAATTACAAACAAACATAAGAAAATTGAAATTGAATGATGATGAAAAAATCATTGTAGGGCAATTACTACTCAACTTGCGCTATCTTTGCAAACATGTTGCTTTCAAAGAAGAACAAGAATGTAGAATTCTGAAAATATATCCTTTAAGTGGAGACAAAATAGAAAAAACGCCTGATTTTAATCAAATGTATGTCAAATATGATAATATTTCTAAATACGTTGACCAAATCTATTTTGGTCCTAAAGCTACAGGGATAGAATTGTTCCAAGATATTATTAAACATAAAGGGTTAAATATTCCTTGTGTAAAATCGACAAATCCTTTGGCTTGAAAAACAATTACGGGAAAACAGGTAAATAGTGATGAACATAATCCGTAAATCAAGAGGAACAAAGCTCCCAAAGCAAGCACAGAGAATATTCCTGAGCTACAATGAATGTGATTCTGTAAGACGAGACCAAATAATCTCTGATTTACTCTCTATGGATGCTGGGATGGACTGTATAGTGTCATACTTAGAAAATCCAGATATTGCCCTTGATGAAAAAGAATTGCGAAATGAACTTTCAGGAACTCAGTTGTTAGTAATTTGGGTTACTGTAGAAATGCTACAATCAGTAACAAAAGAAATGTTGCCTATAAAATACCATATTGCACGAGAATTACATATCCCTATCCTTCCGATTTTGAGTGATAACGGCTTATTTTCTTTTTACAATGAAAAAATCGGTTCAGTACATTGTATTGCAAAATCAGATAGAGAGTATCGCATTAAACTAAAAACCCAATTAGAAATTTTTCTTGCTTCTGAAGAAATTATAGAGCAAATTAGAAAAAAGGCTTTCACATCTGTAGTGTTTATGAGTTACCGAAGAGACGATCTTGAAAAAGCTCAAAATTTCATGAAAACATTCCATGACTGGGAAGGATTTGAGTCGATTTCAATATGGTACGACAGTTTTTTGACGGCAGGAGAAAATTTTGATGATGTCATCAAAGAATTAATTCACGATAGTACTGCCCTTGTCCTTATTGTTACCCCCACACTAACAACTATAGGAAACGAAATCAAGAGGAATTATGTACAAGAAATAGAATATCCTTTTGCACTGGAACAAGGGAAATCTGTTATACCAGTAGAAATTATCCCGACTTCTCAATCCCGTTTTTTAAAATTATTTCCAGGTGCAGAAAATCCAATTCCTTTAGATAACACCACGGAACTACAAAAAGTCTTCCGCGATACATTGGGAGAGTCAGCGTTTGCTAAACACTTGGATAGCGAACGCACATATCTGCTTGGAATGGCTTATCTAAAGGGAATAGATGTTGAAAGGGATTTTGATAGAGGAATGCGGTTGTTAACAACTGCTACGGAAGGCTATACAACAGCATCAATTGATGCTGCCAACCAACTTGCAAATATCTACGAGAACGGGACATGGGCCAATATCT
>Ga0099364_10000924_pt1 | contig 49957 bp, 47 predicted proteins | sample TergutTh196P3_FD_73070 | JGI IMG/M metagenome (GOLD analysis project Ga0099364, IMG submission 73070) | Microcerotermes parvus P3 segment gut microbial communities from Pointe-Noire, Republic of the Congo - Th196 P3 | ecosystem: Host-associated > Arthropoda: Insects > Digestive system > Gut ... | reverse complement strand
GGAATAATAATATTTATAGGATTTTGTATTTTCATATTGTTAAGAAATACAATAGTTGTAGAAATTGGGTTCTATATTTCTATAATTAGTTCATTGGAAGAATTAATGATAACATTGATTGGGAAAAAATATGAAGAAAATATCAAAGGAATATATGAAATAAATAAATACAAAAACTAAAAATTACTTTACTTTCAGTACTACTTCATCGCCGTTAACGCCGGTAAGCTGTTTATTTTTTGGGTCGACTACCAGGTTCATTTCTTCAAGAGGAATTGCACCTAAAAGAACCTCGGTTAGACCCTGCAAGACCAATGCTCGTGTAACGGATGAACGGTTTTTCCAGTAAACCATTACAGGTTCGGTAATAATGCATGTTTCATAGGCATCATTCGCAAGGCTTACCTGCCTTTGGCCTTCGGTTTCCAGTCCAAGCTCAAGCCTCATCTCCTCGTTTATTACAAGTGTCTCTGCACCTGTGTCAACCATTGCCCTTACATTTATTTCGCGTATATCAGATTCGTTAATAATGCCGCGCCTGGAATTTAGTACATCAAGAGTGTTTTTTAATGTAATATTTTCGTAAACCAAACCCATTTTACCCTCCAAATCATAATATTAGTTAACTATAATATAGTACTTTTTTCTCTTGTGGGGAAGCTTTTTAACTTTTTAAAGCCAAAGATATTCGCGGTGCAGCTTGGTACAGCAGATCCAGGTTCCAATGGAAAGGGCAAGAAAACCGGGAACAAGCGTAAACCAGCTATCTGATGCCAAAAGGATGTTTCGTCCCAGGAAAGCTGTGAATATACCAAGGCCAATATAGATAAAAGTTTTTGAGCCTCTGGACCAGGCGGAGATAAAAAATGTAATGATCGTAATAATGATTACGCCTGTTTCTACCAAAATTAGCATGGCGGCAAAGGCATTTACCAGTTTAAATGAGCTGTCCCATATTTGACTGTTTACCGGAATATTAATTGCAATTAAAAGCGATGCTAAAATTATCATAATCAAAACAATTTGCTGCTTTTGAATGTCCAGTCCTGCCGCATAGACTGCGGCGGCAAAGAGGGAGAAGAGGCCGATATACCTGCCAAAGAGCAGAATTCTGGAAGTAAAGATCATGTACACCGAAGGAAAGTGTAAGATCTCCCTTAGCGGAACAGAGAGCCTGATAAATTCAAAGGACAGGGAAATAATAAAAAGACCTATAAAGAGGATTTCCGGCGAATGGGTTTTTTCAAAAAAGATCAATATAAGTATGATTCCTGCAAGAGAATACATTACAGCACAGAGAATGGCAAAGTATGGTACTATATGGGAAGATTCTGCAAGGTTTCCGAATAAAGCGTTGGCAATGCCTCCGGCTTGCATGGAAGAGGTATCCATTGAGGCTTCAAATGCAGGAAATGCATAATATCCGCCTAACAATAAAATTGCAAGAGAAAGAGTGCAAAAAGCCAGGCCGCCAAAGAAGATTTTCTTCCTTACAGATAGTGTCATTCATTTATTCTATATCAGGGTTTTACCTAACTCAAGACTTTTCCCCGTAAACCGATATTAAAATGAGGAGTAATCCATGTTTAAGATGAAAAAAAATCTTTTCCCTCTGGCATTCTTGCTATTTACCGGTCTGAATTTATGGGCAGGAGATATTGCAACCTTTGTTGATCTTGGTTTTTCCCGTGACGGGAATACTTATGTTTTTGCTCAATATGGCGTTAGATCAACAAATTTAAGACCCTGGGCGGATCTTTTCATTGTGGATGTGCCGGCAAACAATTTTGTAAGCGGCGGGCGGATCAACTTCCTGGGGGACAGAGCAATTAATGCCGGGCAGGATGGTTCCAGTGCCCTCTATCAGATTATTTCCAACAATACTCCCATCATAGAAAGAAATAATGTAAACTTTGACACACTTGGCAAACCTCTCTTTCTGGCTCTCGATCATGGGACTCAGGGCGACACCATAGAATTCCGCGATTTTGAGAATAATATTACCTATCGTGCGACCCTTATTCCCAGTTTTGAAGGGCAGGGGGAAAACTTAAGATCTTCCTTCCATATAAACCTTGAAAGGACAAACCGTGATGGTACAAGAAATTTTACCGTTGGAACTCCTCATCTCAGGCGCCCGATGATTGAGTCTTATCGTATACGTCAGGTAATGGTTAATCCTCAAAACACTTCCATGATTCTTGTAATCGAGATGAGACAGCGTGAAGGAGAGAGCGTGAATGTCCGTTATATGGTGGAAGCGCTGCGTTTTTAGGTAATTGGTCTAAAAAGCTGGCTGACCGTTTTCCTGTCCTCGTTTAAATATCTAAGGTAAAGGGTCTTTTTCAGTCTATATCTTTGCCAGAGTCCTTCCATTTGCATTTCCATTGCCAAATTGGCAATGCCGCTTTTGTCCAGAAACTCCCTTTCTTGGGTAAAAACGTAATTCCCTGCAGGAAGTTCCAGAAGATTTTCGCTTTCCGGCATGATTTCTGCTTTTTTTTCTCCGCCCCATATTAATTTTCCCGGAAAAAATTCAATTTTTGGCTCAAAATTAATGTATTGGAGCTCATCAAGTTCAAAACAGAATAAGAATTCCCGTTCTTCATCTAAATTGGGCAGAATTTCGGTTAATAAAGAAGCCGGGTTTAAAATTTTTTCATAAAAAATAGGAGTTTCCAGTCGGAGATTTTGTATTTTCACCTTATTTAGTTTTTCCTTCCATAAAATAAATGATAATTCATTTGATAATTCATTGAAATGGGCAAAAAAAAGACCACCGCCGAAAGGAGGAGAACGGCGATGGTAAAGTGAAACATGGAGAAGATAGGTATAAAGAGGCATACCATGGCAACACTTAATTTAATAACACCTCTTTTATGGATTAGTTACATGTTTTATCGATCATATTTTATCGATCAAAGAAATAACGGAATCCCGTAGTGAACCTTATTCCTGATGGGTTTGATGAGAAATTCGGGTGGAAAGACAGTTCTCCATACATGGAAACTGCTCCTCCTGCTGCTGCAACTGGCTGGGTATGGGCGGATAAACCGAATTCCCAGTTGAATCTGCTCTGCCCCGAGGAAGTAAACATGAGTGCAGGGCCGCCGAATATATTAATGTTATTTATGCCAAAGGTTATTGCCAAGGGGAGATAGAGGATGGACTGGTTATTATCCCAGCCGGGTCTGAACTGCAAGCCTGCCATAAAATTATCCCATCTATACCCGACTGATGCCTGAAGGGACAAACCCCTGAACATATTGGAGTTAAATACATCGCCCCAAATCCAGGCGGCTCCAAGGCTTCTATAAAACCCCGTATTGCCGGAACCGGAATTCGCAAAAATTCGTGCCGGAGGTGAATTTACTGGAGGGGTATTGCCCGGAGGCGAGTTGACCGGAGGTGAGTTAATCGAGGGATTTGCAGTTGGAGGATTGGCTCCGGGTCTCGAATTCCTTGCATCGGGAGGAGAAGAGGCAATTATTGCGGCTGCTTCAATGCTCCAGGGCAGGGCTCTGCCGGCTCCAAGATAGGTTCTTCTCCAGTAATTTTCATCAAGATGGGAATAGATTACCCCGGTATTGGGGCCGTCCGAAGCTGCATGAATGAACCAGCCATTTCCGGTATAAATTCCCATATGCGAGACTCTGCTTCCAACCGTAACAAAGAAAACCAAATCGCCGGGTTGAAGTTCCCCTGTGGGAATTTTCTGAACCCAGTTATAAAAATCAACTGTGGTTCTGGGAACAGTTTGGTTTAATCCTTCCCGAAAACTTAAATGGACAAAACCGGAACAGTCCAGTCCCCTTCTGTCCAGACCTGCATAACGGTAGGGTGTTCCAAGCAGGGCATCCGCTGCTGCCATAAGTCTTTGCCGGGCATTGCCTGCGGCTGCTCCGTCAAAACCAGGACCTCTAATCGGGGTTGAAGCGTAAAGTAAAGGGTTAAATGAAGCCATAAAGAGTAAAAAAAATGTAATTTTAAGTGATTTTTTCAAAAAATCCTTCATTATTTACCCTCGATTTTATCATGTTAATCATAGTAATACTTTAATGCCTCATCGTAATGATCCGGATCAAGTTCCCAAAAGCCTTTCTTTGACATGAAATGTCTTATATGAAAACAGAGATTGCATTGTGAGGTATAACCGCTAGTATCGGGGGAAAAGCCGTATTGGAGCGAAAATTCCAGAAGGCCGGTAATTCCTTCATTATAGAGTTTTTCAAAAACAGGATATTTTTCGTTGGGAATTCCGTCTACGGCTTCGGACAGGGGGATTATTATCCCGGTACACCTTGGAGGAATAAAATTACATTCAAAATCCACATGGAAGTGAGCGGTTGACAAGAGGTTTTTACAGGCAGAATTCTCCCCATATTCAAAAATGGACAAGGAACTGCCCTTGCTTCCCAAATACCCGATACTGAACTTCCTCCCGGATTCTTCATCTATATTTACCGCCCTGCCTCCGAATCCAATTCCGTAATTTTTGGCGGTTTCAAATATATATTTGGGAGAGAAAACATCTTCCATTTCCTTACGGTTATAGGTCTTGTCGGGATCGAGTTTTGAAAGCATTTTTACGTAATCCTGCTTCCATATAAAGTATTCCATACCTGCTTGCTGGCAGAGCTTGCCGAGTTTTAATGGTGCAGCATAGGGGATGTATTCTACATGGAAGGGATCCATGGAAATGCAGAGACAGTCTGTTCCCTCTTTTTTAAGCAGATTTAGTTTTTCTATTATTGTTTCATCCGGAAGTTTAAAAGCCCAAAATGCATTTGTTTCTATATACTCAAGTTTTATGCCTGCCTTCTTTATTTGGCTAACCATCATTAAGAGGCGGTCAAAATTAAGGAAGGGTTCGCCTCCCCCTATGTGAACGGAGTGACAGTCACCCTTTTTCAGGAGACGGCAGATCTCTTCCGCCGTCTTTTCATCAACATAACCTGCCTTTCTTGCCGGAGAACAGCTATAAAGGCAATGACGGCAGGAGGCATTGCACCGATAGTTTACCATAATGCCGGCATGGGTCAGTTTTCCGGTCTTGAGGTTCATTAATTTTCTCCGGCCTTTTCATCCGTGTAAACCAGAGCCTTTTCCAGCCTATGTTCCCTGATTTCCAGAATTTTGATTTTTAGCCCATGTGTAGAGAGCTCTTCCATATCTATATTGTCGGTAAGTTTTTCATTTTCACTGTCTTTTGGTATAAATCCTAGCAGGCTAAAGACAAATCCGCCAAATGTGTCATATTTATCCACAGGCAGTTCAACTCCCAGCTCTCTTGCGGCTTTTTCCAGCGAAATTGCACCGCTAATATGCCACCTGTTATTTTCCAGTTTTTTAATCAGGGGCTGTTCGGGCTCTGTGTTTATATCATCGTCCAGATTCCCGACAAGCTCTTCCAGAAGATCCTTCATTGTAATGATGCCCATCATGCCGCCATGCTCATCAAGTACGATGGCAAAATGGTTGCGGTTCTTCTTCATTCTGGAAAAAAGAAGGTCAGTTCTTACCGATGTGGGGACTAGCTGTGCCGGGCTTAGAACAGCAGCTAGAACATTCTCCCTGCTCCTGTCTTTCAGGCATAGGTAGTTTCTGGCCTTTAGTACGCCCTCTATATCATCGGGATTCCTGCCGAATACAGGGAAAAAGGAATGATTGTTTTCTGTTATGGTTTTTTCCCATTCTTCATCACTTTCTTCCATTTTTAGGATTATGGTTTCCTTGCGGTGGGTCATTACTTCCTGTGCGGTTTTGGTGTGCAGATCGAATACATTGTGAAGTATTTCCTTTTCCCTGTCCTTAATCGTTCCCCTTGCACTTCCAAGATCGATCAAGAGGCGGATTTCTTCTTCCGTAACGGCATGGGAATCTGCTTCCGGGTTAATTCGGATAAGTCTTAAAAGGCCATTGGTGGATTTTGTTAAAAGCCAGACAAGGGGCTTAAAAATGTTTGATATAAACAGGATGATTCCCGAAATTCCATAGGCAAGGGTGTCCGCCTTTTTCATTCCCAGCCTTTTTGGAACAAGTTCTCCCAGGATTAATTGAACATAGGTAAGGATGATCGTTATTATTACAATAGAAATTGTTGTCATGGTTCCGGCAGAAATATTCCATCCAAGAGAGGCAAACCAGTCGCTTAGCCTTCCGGAAATCTTGCTTGCCGCAAATGCGCTTGCCATAAATCCTGCAAGAATGCTGCCTATCTGAACCGTTGCCAGAAATTCGGAAGGCCTGCCTGTAAGCGAAAGGATGCGTTTCGCCTGACGCTTTTCGCTGTTTTTTGTGCCTGAAATTAACTTTTTTTCCAGTTTGTTTTTATCAAGCGAAATTAACGCTATTTCTGCACAGGAAAAAAAGCCGCTTGTTAATACAAGCAAGAAGAGGAGCGGAATCTGCCATATGAGCGGATCTCCTGAATTCATGTTTTAACCCTCATTTTTCATAAATGCAATATCGTTTCTATAGTACATTCCTTCAAAGTCAATTAATCTTAGAGCTTCGTAGGCTTTCCCGTATGCCTCTTCTTCGCTGTCCCCGTGTGCGGATACTGCAAGAACCCTGCCTCCGCTTGTTCTAAGGCCGGAACCGAGAGGGCCTCCGGGGCCTCTTTGGGCACCTGCAATAAAGAGATTGGAACCGTTAATTTTTAGGTGATCTTTATTAATCGCAATGGGATCCCCTGTGCGGTAGGAACCAGGATAGCCTTCGCTAACGGCAACAGGAGCGCAGACATAGCCGTCTTTCCATTCAATCGAAAATTTTCCAAGGCTGCCTTCGTTAATTGCCATGCAGAGATCGTTTAGATCGGTCTTCATTAGGGGCATAAGTGCCTGTGTTTCCGGGTCTCCCAGACGGACATTGTATTCCAGTAGATATGTTTTTTCCCTGCATACCATCAACCCGAAAAAGATGAATCCCCTATAGTCCATTTTCTCCTTTTCCATTCCCCTAAGGGTTGGCTGAAGGATATTCACGATAAAATCCCTCTGCATTACCGGGTTAAACTGCGGAACCGGTGCAATTGCTCCCATTCCGCCCGTATTTGGCCCCATACCTCCTTCGTAAATGCTCTTGTGATCCATTGCCGGAAGGAAGCTCTGAATAAATCCCTTCTTGCCGGGCATAAGGCTTACCGCAGCCAGAACCGATACTTCAAAACCGTCAAGATATTCTTCAAATAGTATTTTTTTGCCCGATTCTCCAAGGCTTCCATCCTTCATAAAGGAGCCGATTGTCTCTTTTGCCTCTGCTGCATCGGCGGTAATGACAACGCCCTTCCCGGCGGCAAGGCCGTCTGCTTTTATTACAAGGGGCGTGACTCCTGAAGGAGTGGCTCCCTTATCTGGGGCATTTTTTGGCTTTTTAAAGTACTTTTCTACATAATCCATTGCATCGGAATAAGTATTAAAATTGCGTCTTTTTGGGGCGGAAACAGAGTATTTTTCCATAAAGGATTTTGAATAAATTTTACTGCATTCAAGGGCGGCTGCCTTTTTTCCGGGGCCAATGAAAGCAAGACCGGCTTCCCGGAATTTATCGGCAATGCCGGCAGCCAGAACAGATTCCGGCCCGGCTACTATAAGATCAATCTGCTCCTTTTTTGCAAAGTCCAGCAGCATTTCCTGCCCTTCTTCGGATTCCGGACTCCTGCCCTGTAAGTCCAGATTTTCGGTCTTTTCCTCCACCGCAGTCCCTCCATTGCCCGGAGATACATAAATCTTATCCGTTTTTTCAGATTCTGCGAATTTCCATGCCAGTGCATGTTCTCTTCCGCCTGAACCAATTATCAGTATTTTCATAACATCAATATAATCTTTTTTTGCTGTTTCATAAAGTCTCTTATCAACTTCGTTGACTAGAGTTAAAAGACATCGTATTATTTATTTAATGAATATCATGAACACCCAAAAAATATCTACATATTATGATGTGTTTAAATCCATAGATGTTACTTTTTCCAGAGAAATTAACCAGGCAGCAGGTCTTGTTGCCAACCAAATCTTCCTTAAATGTGGAAGCGATTTTTGGCCCTGTGTCATATATTCATCCTCCTTTGAGGGAGCAAAGGTCGTTGTAAGCCTGAAGTCCGGCATTTTGCAGAAAATGGACAAGGCGAATAATATGGTCTCCCTTAGATTCTGCTTTAAGGTCTCCGAAAAGGGGAATCCGGTAACTTTTTTTGTGAATACCAAGAATATGGGGCATACTCCCTATAATGGTTCCAGCGATGTTGCAATGTTCACCCTTCGCTTTACCCAAAGACCTCCCGATGACCTTATCGAAATAATGGGGCGCATTCTGGATGCCAATGTTAACTCTGCCAAAAGAAAGAACGAGAAAATATTGATGAATGCGGATGCCCTAAGAAAGCTGAATATTGTGTCCAGGGAGACTGCTGTTTTTATTCAGGGGGTTCCGCGGAACTGCATATTAAGGGAGCTTTCATTCTCCGGTGCCAAAATTATTATGATGGGGGTTGCAAAATTCCTTGTAGAAAAGAAAGCTTCCATAAGGCTGGATTTTGAAGATCCAAGGGAAAGCATTCTTATAGAAGGGAATATGGAGAGTTCCGAAATGGTGGAAGGCAGAAAGGATCTTATTGTGGTAAATATGGTTTTTGCCGAATCCACCCTGCCCATGGCATATAAACTAAGGATTAATGATTATCTTTCGCCCATAAAAACCGGAAATGTAGGTACAGAAAAACCGGAGGAAGTGGTGGAAAAAAAGAGCGAGGAAGCCAGTCCTTAAACCAAGCACGGTAAAAAGTTGAACAATAAAACCAAAACCACATCGGTTATTTTTCTTGAAACCCCTCCTTCGCTAAAAAAAAATCCGGGGCTCTTTGGGCTTAACCAAAATGATTTTGAAAACACGGGTTTCAGGATTGATAATGAAATCCTTTTGCCTGTTGAACTTGCGAATGACGCCGGGGATTCTGCTTCCCTGACAGGGGAGATGATCTCCCGCGAAATGCTTCTTACGGGAATGTTAAGGGTTATTTCTTCCACTACCGGCTTGAATGTATTATCAACAGAAAACAGATATAAAAAAATAAAAAGCGGCGATATTTTAAGAGAACCTTTTTCCACCGTGCCTCCTGAATGGATAGAATATTACAGACATTTGATCTTTGCGGTAAAGCCCGATATTTTTCATGAGTTTTCCGGAGCGGTAATAGTGAAGGCCGCAAATGAAGAATGGGACATGGCTCTGGAGATTAACGAAGTTCTGGAAGGGCTCTTTCCCCGTTCTCCCGGGGTGCTTTTGAACAAAGCCCTCATCCTTGGCAATAAGGCACTTGCACGTCAGTCGAATTCCCGTGAGGTGGATGCCGCTGAAATGAATGCCGCTGAAGCGAATGCCGCTGAGGATGTGACCGTTCTTGCCCTGGAAGCTTACGAAACGGTGCTCTCAATGGAGCCGGTTTTGCCGGATGCCTGGTTTAACGCCGGTTACTTTTTCATGGGCATTCATGATTTTGAAAGAGCGAAGGAATGTTTCTCCAATTATGTTTCCATTGGGAAAGCCGAAGCGGAAGATCCCACGGAGCTTTTTCTTGCTCCCTCCCTCCCTGCCGAAAAAATTCTTGAGGCTGAAAAAATTGTCCGTGACATTAGTGGTCAGGGACTGGATGACATTAATTTCCGCGAGGCTTACAGTTTAATAAATCAGGGGAAGGATAATGAAGGGCTTGTAAAAATCAGGGAGTTTATTGAAAAGCATCCAAAGGTAAGGAATGGCTGGTTCATTCTTGGCTGGGCACTTCGCAAGCTTGGCCGTTTTAATGATGCACTTGAGGCCTTTAAAAAGGCAATAGATCTTGGCGGCACAGACACCGATACCCAAAACGAAATTGCCATTTGCTATATGGAAACAGGGGATCTAAAGGCAGCCCAAAAAAACCTGGAGCTTGCACTTGGGGAAGATCCGGAAAGTATAAAGATAATTTCCAACCTTGGAATTCTTGCCCTTAAAAACGGCAGACAGGAAGAGGCCGAAGCGTTCTTCCGCACGGTGCTGGAGCTTGATCCCGGTGATCCCCTGGCGCTGCATTTTCTTGGTTCCGGATAATTCTACCTCTTTCTTTATTCCTTCCTGTAATATATTATTTATCTTATGGGATTATCCAAAAGAGTAAAAAAACTCATATTTATACCCCTTGGAATAATTGTCTTTCTTGCCCTGTTATGGATGGGTCTTGCCTTTATCGGAAGGGTTGGAACAGCTTCCCTTATTCCCGGTTCTGCCGATCTTCGCTTGACCATTCATCATCCTGCCGGTTTTATTGACGGGCTTCTGTCTCATGAGTCCCTAAGGGAAATTCCCCTGGTGCCGGAATTGGCGGCGGCTTCTCCCATAATAGATGCTTTAAGTGATAATGCCCTTTTGCAAAATTCTTTTGTACGAATGGCTTTGAGCGGAACCATGGAAATGGCATTAATGCTTCGGGAACAGACTATTGATCTGATCGCAGTTTTGGATATGGGATTTCTGTCACCCTTATTGCGTGTTATGCCCTTCATATCCCGTTTTATTAATCTTCCCGGTCTTTACCATGTTCAATCATCAAGCGGATCTTATTTTGAATACCGCATGGATGGCATAACGCTATATATCGGCCATTACAGAAACCTGCTTTATGTTTCAAACAGTTATTCTCATTTTACAGGCCGCGGAAATCTCCCTTCCAATACAGCGAATTACAATATTATTAACCCCTCATCCTACGATGCGGCTCTTATATTTTCCGGGGATCTCTTGAGCAGTCTGCTTGCTGGAGAGAACGATGAAATGTCGGTCGATGACATGGCGATCCTAATGGGCAATATAAGTTTTAATACCCCCGTGGAGGCAGGTCTTTCCATATTTGCAAGAAAGCTCGAATTCTATCTGGCTGCAGGTTTGTCTTCCGGTAATCCCAATTTGCAAAGACTTCTTGAACAAAGGGCGTCTGTGCCCGATATAATGGAGCGTTTTCCCGGCAGTTCCCAATATGCTACGGTTCTTTCAGCCGGAACTCTACAAGAGCTTCTGGATGCGGCAATTGTCTTTTCCGGCCCGGAGCTTTCCGATGCATTAATTCAGGCCGACTCCATGTCGCGCAATTTTTTAAGAATGTCCCTCGATGAACTGCTCTTCTCCTGGTCCGGCAATGAGTTTGCCGTTTTTGGAATGGAGGGAAGACCGCATCCTGTTTATGCCGTGCAGGTTAATGACGAGCGTAAAAGACAGGAGGTTTTCGACAGAGCCTTTCGCTCGCTTGTGTTAAGCGAAAATGTACGTTTGAATCTGGACGGAACAAGGATACCTCAGATAGAAATACCTTCGTTTATTCAAACCCTTCTAAGGATATGGGGCATAAACCTGCCTTCTCCCTATTATTATGTTCACGGAAATTATTTATTGATATGCGAGTCTGCTGAAACACTGTTAGCCGCCATGCGTTCCATACAAAGAAATGATGTTCTGCCAGGGACTGCCGAATGGCGTTATCTGTCAGATACATCGGCAGGAGGTAGTGCCGCAGCGGCCTTCAGCCTTTATTATTCGCTGGATGTGTCTATTCCCTTCTTTCTTAGGGGAAATTCTGCCATTGGCAGCTTTTTGGGAATTTACCGTCAGGGTCTTGCAAGTGTAAATATTGACAGGGGTTTTGTAAGCCTTTCCCTTGGTTTAATTCCGGGGCCCGGCAGTGGAATAATTCTTGTGAATTCCATCCCGATAAATACAGCCGCTAGACCATCTAACCGTATCTTTGGTGATTCCCATGGCAATAACGGCCGCATTTATATAAGTGCAGGAGATACCGTACTTTCTGTAGATATGGCCGATTACAGCATTAGGGAGCTAAGCGGCCAAGGGCAGCAATGGATTGTCCCCGCACTCGGCATAACAGCCGCAAGTATTGACGGCTCGGCTAATGCCCCTGGTACGGCAGGAGCCGCCTCCGCTGATCTCTACGCATGGGTGGTAAGCGACAGGGGCAGAGTTAACCTTGTGGACGGCTCCATGGAAAGCGTCCGGGGCTTTCCCCTGCTTACAGGACTTAGAATATCCTCACCCCCTGTTGCGTATAACGGGCTTCTTTATCTTGCCTGCGAAGACGGCAGGGTAAGTGCCGTGGATGCCTCGGGGCAAATTTCTGTCTGGGATACATCCTTTTTTACGGCTCTTAGATCCCCGCCCTCCTTTACCGGCATAGGGCAGGGAAGTGTTTCCGGCACACAGGCAAGGCAGGATTCCGCAATTAGACAGGATTTAGCCTTAAGGCATTTTGCTGCCGCATACCCAAAGGGCTTTTTTGGCGAAATTTGGCTTTTGGATTTGCAGGGCAGTGCATTGTCCGGCTGGCCTGCCTCTCTTATAACAGACAGGGAGGGTGAAGACTATTTCAGCTTCGATTCCGGCCTGGGATTCGGTTCTCCCCATCTTTTTGCGCATAACAACCGCCTTCACCTTGCCTTTGTAAGCCAGGCCGGGGATCTCTTCGTTTTTGACGAATATGCTTCCCCTCTAAGACCATTTCCCCTTGTGCTGGAAGGGGTATTCTACCAGCAGCCTGTTTTTGACGGAGAATTTCTTTGGCTTGTTTCTTCCGATGGAAGATTGTTCAGGGTAGGTTTTGATGGCGAAATTCTTCAGCACGCAATCCGCGGTTTTTCCGTTATGGAAGAAGGTTTCCTGACGGTCTTTGATTATGACGGTGACGGTATTCCGGAAATTTTTGTAACGGGAGAGGGCAATGCACTTCATGGATTTACCCGCCACTTCCGCTCTCTTGAATCATTTCCCCTTCCCATGTGGGGTCAGCCATATTTCAGTACAAGGGGAGCAAGGCCGGAAATTTTTGGCATGGGAATGGACGGCAGGTTATACCGCTGGCAGTTCCGTTAATTCCGCTATAAGGACGCAAACATGAAATTATTGATGATTATTTTGACAGTATTAATTTCCGCTTCCTGCACATCAACACAAAGAAGCATAACGGTTGGCAGAGTCATTGTCCCGGAAGATACGCGGCTTTTTGAACTGGAAGAGATGATAGTGAATATTGAGGCTAACGCTCAGCCAAATATTCCGGTAACTGAGAATCTAACATATCCACCAAGGAACATGATCCGCAGCCTCGAAAGGGAAGCCCAGGGAGACCTCTACCTTAGCGGCACCCTTGCCGCATGGTCCGGCAGAATTGCCTTTCTGGAAGGAAGGATTAATGATGCCGCACGCCTGTACAATCAGTCCAATAATTCCGCTCCGGGAAATATCCCTGCAATGATTCTGGGTATACGTTTGTCCGGCAGTGCGGCAAGCCAGCTCCTTGTTATAGAGAGGGAGTTAACTGTTACCTCTCAGAATACTCCGGGCTTTGTGGAGCTGCAGACAGAAAGGGGCAGGGTATTGCTGGAAATGGGGCGTTTTGCCGAAGCAACAGCCGCGTTCGATGCTGCCTTTTCCCAGGATGAAAGGGGAATTTACAGGGAGATTTATCTTCAGCACAGGGATATTGCCTGGGAAATGCGCAATGCAGATACCGCTTCCGCCATGACCATTGGTGTTTTGGGGCAGGGTACAATTACATGGAATGACAGCATCACAATAGCGTTAAACGAAACCCAGTTATTGCGATTTATAAGCGGCGGAAGATCCTTATCCAACAGCGAATATTTTTCGCGTCTTTTGGAGCGCGGCTTTATCCCAAATACGCAGGATGTAAATATTATAGACTGGCCTTCCTCGAGACCGAACCAAAATGATACCGTTACGCGTGCAGGAGCAGCCTGGTTTATCTGGCACCTTTATGCCGAAGTTCGCGCAGACAGATCCATGCTTACAAGGTATTCTTCGCGTTTTGCGACAGGCCCAAATCCCCGCAGCCCCATTGCAGACATTCCTCCTCTCTCCCCCTTCTTCGATTCGATCCTTGGCAGTGTGGAAACGGAGCTTCTTCATTTAATAGACGGAAGAAATTTTGCACCTGCCGATCTAATCCGCGGAGCGGAGCTGCTTTCCATTTTAAGACGCATAGACAGGTAGCTTAGGAAAAATGAATTAGGCGCAATAAAGCAGATTGGAATTTTTTTATCTTAAAAACCTATTTGGAACAATCTGAACAATCTCAAATTTGCCATCGTCTTTTTCATCGTGGGTAAAAGCTCTTTTTTCCAGCCCAGGATATATCAATTTATAAAGGCTGTCATATTCATCCTGGTTCCCGCTGTCAATAAAAGATACGCATACATTTGTCCATCTTATTAAGTAAAAATGAGATTCCTTATGCATTATACCATAGGGATAGAATTTACAGGGCAGGGGACGGCTATCTCCGAGGGTGCAGCCATTTTCGTTTACAAAGGGGCAGTAGCCATCTTTATCCCATTTAATGATTATCCTGCCATCGTTCAGACTTTTTATATATCCGGTCTTCCCGGTGATAGCTTCGATTTCTTCACATTCCCTTCCGGAAATATACAGACATAGACTCTCCTCTCGTGTAAAAAAACAACAATGTTTTTTACATGAGGCACAGCCGGAAAATATACCTATGTGTTTTTCTTCCATGTAATTTTCCCTATCCAAAAAAAAAGGCGTTCACCGGCAGGCAGACCTTGATCTGCTCCGATAAACGCCTTTGTTAATCTTTATAAAAAAGGTATTTATTTTTTTTTTAATTGTCAAGGGTTTTTCCCTTATATTGACAGCAGGGGATCTATGACCTAGAATTTTCCCAGGAGGCTATTTATGGCTGAAAAATACAGATCGATTGTAAAAGTGGATTCCTTCCAGTATGCGCATAGATTTATGAACTGGAAAAGGGAAGCAAAGCATCTGCACGGACATTCCGGTTATTTAACCATTGAGCTTGAAAGCGAGGTTGATCCGGTTACAGGATATGCATTTGCATGTAAGGACGGCATGAAACTTGCATGGGAAGTATGTGATCATTTCCATCACGCAACACTCTTTCAGGAAGGCGACCCTCTTCTTGAAGCGGTTCTTGCAGTATATAAAAAAGAAGGCATCACAAACGATACCGAACACTGTGTTCCTTTAAAGAAGATAGATCACCCCCTTGCCTGGTCATATCCTGAATACAGGATTGTTGTAACAAAAAAAGTTTCTACCTGTGAAAACCTATGCGAACTTTTTTACGAGCTTCTCAAAGACAAAATGCCAATCAAAAAAATTGAAATGAGATCCTCGCCGATAAATGCCGCATCAAAAGAGTTTTAGTTAGGCGAAGTCCGGGTTCCTGAAAAAGGTGCCCGGACATGCCTGCCCTTTTAAATCTTTCTCATCATGTTTAGGTATGTCATCATTCCATTTTCTTCATCCTGATTGTAGGAGAAGCCCAGCTTCACGGCAACAAATTTGGCTGTAAACTGAAATAAATCACAGGCGGAGAAAACAGAATCCCATATGTTTTTATTATCTGAATCCGAAAAGGTTTTGGAATATTTTTCATATTCTGCTTCAGACAGATATTTTCTGAAATACCTTCCCATCTTCCCCGATGAAACAGAGAAATCGTAATTTACCCCGATATACCATTCGATCATTTTATCAAGCATATTTCTTACAATAGTATTGAACATATTCATCACATAGGGAAGCTCATCCCGTGCTATTCCCTTTGCAACATTGTTCAGGCACCACCAAAACTCATTACAGCAGTCGGAAAAATATTTTTGGTTCGGCGCTTTAATATGCCAATGCTTTTTGTTGATATTAATTTTCGGGAAGGCATCATCCTTATCCAAAAGGATTATTACCGGCTCTCCATCATCGATGTATTGCTCAAATTCAATGCTCAGGTCTATACGATTCCCATCCTCAAAAAGCATGAGCCAGCAAAAATGCCCGTCACCCGAAGGCGGAATTAATTCAATTGTTTCCGGTGTCTGCATGATCAGAGGTTTTCCAAATTGCGCAATAACCCATTCATTATTATCGTAAAATGGTTTTATATCCTTCACAAAATATTTAATGTCGTAGTCCTGATATTTATCTTTCCTGGCATCAGGATCCGCACGGGAACCATCCATTAAAACAGCTCTGATGCGATCATCATTCTCTGCAACCTTAATTATTAAATCCAGCATTTCTTTTTCGGTACGCATTCAATCACTCCGCTTTACAGAATAATTGCAAGTAAAATGTTTTTCAATTACCATGAATAAGAGATGACCGAAAATACATTGAATCTGGTAAAGGCCATTAAAGCCATCCCGAAAGGAAAAGTCTCCTCCTACAGAAATGTCGCCATGGCCGCAGGACTCCCAAATGGAGCTAGACAGACGGTCAGGGTGCTACATTCCCTTTCAGAAAAACTCAGCCTCCCGTGGCATCGTGTCATCCGCTCCGATGGCAGTATTGCCCTGCCTGAAGGGGAGGGCAGGGAGCTACAGATCGAGCTTCTGTGCCGCGAAGGTGTGGAAGTCTCCGCCTCCGGCCGGGTGGATATGAAGAAATACGGATGTAATTAATGCAATAGCGGAAGGAATATCAATAAATGCAGCCAGCTCCGGGGTTTCTATCTTTGCCCATGTAATATTATCACATGGCATCAATAAAAAGGGGGTACGAGAACAGCCAATCATGCTCGCAGGCTCACAAATGCTTGTCTGTCCCCGTCCCCACCTTTTCAATTTATTCCTTGTTATACATTCATTTCCATGGGCAAAGAGCACACAGTCATTGTTTGAACTTATTACCTCACACCAAACCTTTCAAAGTACTTAGTTCCTTAACAAGATCCGGTGGCAGTATTGTCTCGCACGAAACCAATGCTTCTTCCAATTGCTCCTTTTTGGTGAATGATGTAATAGGAATGGAAGGAAAACTTTGACTCCTTATATAAGCCAGGGAAATATCCAGTGTGCTTAGATTTAGATCTTTGGCAGCTTCTTTAATACGCAAAAATATTTTGTCGTTTATATCGTTGCTGTAAAGTTTCTTTGAGCTGTCCCTTATCTCCATGCTCTTTTCAAGTTTTGTAAACCAGCCCCCGGCTGTTGAATTATATGCTGTGACATTTGTGCCTGTCTTTTTATGCCATTTCATAATTTCATTGCTCATTGGCATCATGCTCTTGTCGCTGATGTTTTCTGTATTGGGTTCTGCAAGGCTCCATCTAATTTGATTACATATAAAGCCGCCAATACCGGCTTTGACGGAATAGCTTTCTGCCTCTCTAATCCGATCATAAGTCCAGTTGGAAAACCCGTAATGGGAAATCCTTCCCCTCATCTTTGCTTCTTCCAGTGTATCCAAAAGCACATCAACAGGAAGGGAAGTATTATCCCTGTGCAATAAATAAAGATCGATGCAGTCAAGTCCAAGATTTGATAGGCTGCTTTCAATATCTTCCATAACATCTTTTGGCGTACAACGCGTAATAGACATTGTTTCCAGAAGGGGATGGCCGCCCTTGGTCATTATTACCATTTTTTCTCTCTTGCCGCTGTCCTTGAGCCACCTGCCCAATAATTTTTCGCTGATGGCTTTTTCACCCTTTCCCCAGTCACCATAAACAAGGGCTGTGTCAAGGAAATTTCCTCCCCTCTCGGCAAAGGCATCGAGCTGCCATAAAGCCAGCTCTGCGGATATGCCTGTGCCAAATTGCGATGTTCCGAGGCAGACGGGAGAAACCCTTAAATCTGTGTTATTTAGCCTGATATAGTCCATGGTTTATTATAGGAAATTAATTCATTCTCGTCAGCCGGAGCAGAACCTTCTGCTGGTTTAAATAAAATGCTTGTTTTTCTGTTAAGCATATATTATCATCCTGATTATGGAGAAACAATATACCTATTGGCAAGATGGACAATTTTATGTTGGATTTTTAAATGATTATCCAGATGATTCTACTCAAGGTTATTCTCTGGTTGAACTAGAAGAAGCTCTGATCGAGATTTACGAAATAAAACAGGAAGAAAAGAAACATCTTGCCAGTATTCGTAAAACCGGGAAACTTAAAATTCCTGCATGAAACGTGAAAAAATATTAAAACATGCAAAAGAATATAATGCGATATTTATCAGGCATGGGAAAAAGCATGATATATACGAAAATCCTCGTACTCATGAATATATTTCAATTCCAAGACATTCTGATATAAATGAATATACTGCCAAAGATATAATTAAAAAGCTATCAAAATAAATTTCCCTTTCCAGGTGTATCTAAAGCAGGTACTATGCAAAGTAATTTCTTTTGGTATAATTAGCTATGGCAGATGCTGATTTGTATGGTTCTTCGAGCACAGGCCCTTTGAGCCAAGGTTCTTTGGGTAGAAAAGTGTTTTTTCTTCACCCACAGGCCTTTGTTCAAAACCAGGTGGTTGCAGAACTTGCACAGGAAGAATTCGAAGTCTATGTGGTAAAAGATGAGGTAAAACTCCGTCAAATACTGAGAAAATATCCTGATTCCATAGTTTTCGCCAGTATAAACGAGGCTCTGAAAGAAAACGTGTGGGAGGAATGGATAAGGGGCATTATGTCCAACCCCGAAACAAAGGGGGTTTCCATTGGGGTATTGGCTTCTGTAGCCAGCGATGAATTAAAGCAAAAATATACCGAAGAAATAAAGGTTCATTGCGGTTATACACAGGTAAAATCCGACTTACAGGTAATTTTAAAGACCTTAAATGCCATTTTAAACAGCGTAAATGCCAAGGGAAGACGTAAATTCCTTAGAGCTTTAATGGAAAAAGAAACAAATACAACCGTAAACATCCCTGTCGGCGGCTCTTATGTTAATGGAATAATAAAAGACATAAGCGTTGTGGGCTTTTCCTGTACCTTCCCTGACGACCCCGAATTAACAAAAAACGCCCTCTTTCCGGACATTCAAATAAGGCTTCAAACACAGCTTTTAAAGGTTGAAGGCATTGTTTTTGGCTCCCGTATGGATGGTCAGGAAAAGGTTTATGTAGTGATTTTTACCCAGAGGGTTGATCCTAGCATGAAAAGCAGGATAAGGAAATATATTCAGACCACACTTCAATCCAGAATGGATAATGAAATAAAATAAATGGAATTTGTTCTAAAACTGAAGTTTTCGAACAAAATTAAAAAAAAACGAAAATTTAATAAAAAAAATGAAAATTTATTTGAAAAGTACTTTACATTATTGTAATTTTTTGATAGATTGTGTCATATTATACAAAAGGCTGTATTACAGTCAAAAACAAAATTCAAGGAGAATTTAAGTGAAAAAGAGAGTATTGGTTTTAGCCCTGGTAGCACTTCTGTCATTCGGTGGAATTGCAGCAGCCCAGGAAGGCATTTATGTTGGTGCAGAAATTGGTGCAGAGACAATAACACCATCAAACAGCGGCGTATTGATTAGCCCATTTGTTGGATTTACCAGCAGTTCATTAATCGACAACTTTTATTTCGATGGAAGACTTACTGCCAATGTAGGTCCGCTTGGCGGCGCTGGTGGTAGTGGTTTGGTACTTGGAATTAATGCCTATGTTGATCTTATGTACACCATGCCCCTCGGCGGAGTCAATGGCCTCGGCTTTGGTGCATACCTTGGTCTTACCATGGATAGGATTATCGGAAGTGGCGCAATAGAAACAACAATTGCCCTTCAGCCCAGAGTAAGGTATGAAATGGGTATGCCAATTGGCGATTTCTATGCACAGCTCGATGTTCCTGTCACCATTAAAAATGGAACAACTTTGGGTATTGCATTATGGACAGGAGTCTTCATGGATTCAGGTCTTGGTCTTGAACTCGGTCTCGCAGGTAAATCTAGCAGTGGATTAGCATCAGCTGGTATGACATTCACCGGTGGAATGACCCTTAATTCAATCAACTTCAGACCTTCCTATGACTTTGGTTTCCTTCTTGCATCAGCACAGATCGTAATGCCTCTTAGTGGCTTCTCATCCAAAGGTCTTGACATTATCCCCAGAGCAGAAATGAGTCTTGATGTTGCCGGTATTAACGGAATCAAATTCTGGGCAGAAATCCCCGTCGGCCGCATTGGCGCCGGTGGCAGCCCCTCAATTGGCTTCACACTCGGAGCATCCTTCTATTTCTAATTAATTAAATCGCTGCCCCATTCGGCAGCTGCAATTAATCAATGAAACCCAACCGGCTTCTTCGGAAGCCGGTTTTTTTGTGGTTTTATCCGCGGCGGAAGGTACTGCTCTTGTATTTTTTTTCAAAATATTTTATCTTAAGCCATAATGAAATTCTTAATAATTTTACTCCTTTTCTTTCAATTAAGTGTAGTTTTTCCCCAGAATAACCTGGCATTCGAAAATAACTGGGATGTTCCGGCACCAAGAAGTTTTTCGCAGTCCGTTGTTCCGGGACTAATAACCTTTGGAGAAATTACTCTTGTAAACGGTATTTTTATGGTTGGTAACTATATATATGGATATGACTGGGCTATTGCATCCCGCGAATCTATATATAGGAATTTTACCAGTCCATGGGTATGGGAACATAGAGACGGGTTTATTGTTAATTTTATGGGGCATCCCTTCCAGGGTTCACTTTATTATTCATCAGCACGTGCAAATGGATTTGGATTTTATGACAGCCTAATCTTCAGTGCCTTTGGAAGTTTTACATGGGAAGTTTTTTATGAAAAACTACCTGCTTCAATAAATGATCTTTACTATACAGTCTTTGGCTCCCTTGCAGCCGGGGAAATGTCTTACAGGCTCTATATGGAAGCCCATGCAGCAGGCTTACCACAGTTTGTTACCTTCCTGCTTAGTCCGTCTGCAGGGCTTCACAGATTATTAACAGGTTGGGAACCTCCACCATCACAACGAAACATGCATGAACTGCGGGTTTTTCTTGGCGGAGGTTATTCCAGAACGGAGTCATTGGTACACTCGTATAACTTTAACGGTTTTTACGGAGATGCAGGATTTTTCGCTGTTTACGGTAACCCCTTTGAGCAAGATTCAAGGGTTCCATACAGACACTTTGAATTTACCATGGCCATGGGTATGTTTCCCGGCCAGTATCAGGATATAAGAATAATTTCTGACGGTTATTTACTTTCATTTTCTCCTATATATGACAGCAGGAATACCATGAGCATGGGTCTTTCACTCAGTATGGACTTTATTTCCCGTGGTGCCTTTCAGGTTCATGATTCCACTTTTAACCAGTTCAGTAATGCCTTAAACTGGGCAATAAAATATCAACATATTTTTTCACCAAACAATTTATTTCAAATAAAGGCTCATGCCGGCTTTACTTTTTTGGCTGCATCCAAATTCTACAATCCGGATGAACTGGAAGATAGGAATAATTACGGTTATGGCTTGAACACAAAAATCTTTTTAAATTACGAAAACAGGTATTTAGGAAGGCTGGAACTAGATTTTTACAGCTATGTCATGTGGAATTTCCCGGGAACAAGTCCCCTTGTAAATTCCCGTGTTAACTGGATTTTTACAGACCTGACCTATTCCCGTATGATTACCCAGCACTTTTCACTTGGTGTAACCTTATCTTTGGCAAGGGAATGGGGTCGTTTTACCCCTGGCTTCCCTGACACCAATAAAAAGAGCGATTCCCTCATGTTTTTTGTGGCATGGAATATGTAGGTGGCAAACATTAACAGGCAGAAGGCATAATCTGTATTACAACTAACCAGCAGAGCCTTCTGCTACACTGCATGTAATAATTTAATTAAGCAATACCTTCCGCTTGTCTAACAGAAAATCCAAATAGGTGTTATTATTTCCATATGGAGAAAAATTTTTTCCTTAAAGGAGATATTTGCTGGAGCACTTCTCCCAATACCCTTAAGACTGTTGAAAATGGTTTTCTCTTATGTATAGATGGGAAGTCAGGCGGTGTTTTTGAAAGTCCGCAAGAAGCGGCTGCCTTTATGGAGGCTGCTAAAGAGGTTTCCCATGTAACTGACTTTCGGAATTTGCCTGTTATTGATTATTCGGGGAAGCTGATAATTCCCGGGCTTACAGACCTTCATATCCATGCTCCGCAATATGCCCTTAGAGCATTGGGAATGGATCTTGAACTTCTTGAATGGCTTAATAAAAATGTGTTTCCCGAGGAGGCGAAGTTCAGCAATCCCGATTATGCCCGTACTGTTTTTTCATCCTTTATAGAAGATATTAAAAAAGGCCCGAATACAAGGTTTTGTATATATTCGAGTATTCATGTTCCATCGACTCTTCTTCTAATGGAAATGATGGAAGAAAGCGGACTTGTCAGCCTGGTTGGAAAAGTAAATATGGACAGGAACTCGGCTGATTTTCTGAGCGAGTCTGATTCGGAAGCTGCTACAAGGCAGTGGCTTGAGCTCATTTATCAGAACCACGCAAGGGGGCAGATGGAAAATACGGCTCCCATTCTTACTCCGCGTTTTATTCCAAGCTGCAGCGATTCCCTAATGGGCAAGTTAGGCGAAATCCAAAAAGAATTTGATCTTCCTGTGCAGTCCCATCTTTCAGAGAATCTAAAGGAAATTGAGTGGGTAGCGGAACTTTGTCCCGGGAGTAAAAACTATGCGGATGCTTATGCTCAATTTGATCTTTTGGGAGGGTCTGTGCCGACCATCATGGCTCACTGTGTTTGGTCCGCCGGGGAAGAAGCCGATCTCTTGAAGGAAAGGGGTGTTTATATTGCGCATTGCCCTCAATCCAATTCCAATTTATCTTCAGGAATTGCACCTGTTAAACAATTTTTGCAAATGGGAATTCCTGTCGGCCTAGGAAGTGATATTGCCGCCGGAGCACATACCTCGATTTTCAGAGCCATGAGTGATGCGATACAGGTCTCCAAACTCCGTCATGAAGCCATTACCCTCGAAGAGGCTTTTTATATGGGCACTGCAGGCGGCGGCTCCTTTTTCGGCCTGCTCTCCGGAGGGAATAAAAACAATTCCCGTTACGGTTTTGGCTCTTCAGGCTCCTTCGAAAAAGGCTGGGATTTTGATGCCATTGTCCTTGATGATGCGGTTGCGCCTAACATAGAAGCAGGCCGTAATATCAGGGACAGGCTGGAAACTGCTGTTTATCTTTCCGATGACAGGCATATTGTAGATAAATATGTAAGGGGGAGGCAAATAAAGCAAGCTTAGAGCAAGCTTCATGATTTCATAAATAACGGTTTTTTAAATAATGGTGAAGTTCCTTGCACTCTTTGGAGAAATAATCGTGTTTGGTTGTAATGCTCCATGTTATCCAGTAATCGGAGAGAAGAATGGCTGCCAAAGCGGCTGTTTTTGTATCCGGCACTTCGTTCAGTTTTTCCGATATTTCTTCCAGGCTATTATGTCCGTAAATATAAATCGAAGTCAGGAAATTCGCGAAATCCCAATAAGGGGTAGAGTAGCACAAGTACTCCCAATCAATCGGTGTTAGACCATCGGATCCCTTTAAGATATTTGTAAAAGCCAGGTCTCCATGACATACATGGCTCAGATCGTTTAATAATGGCGAATATATTTCCATATTGGGATGAAAATTAAATTTCTTGAAAACATCCATTATGGTAATTGTAGGTTTCAACCCGGAATTATTTATTTGATTAGCCAGCTCCAGAAATTCTTCAACAGAAATATCCGGGGTAACAACTCCTTCAATGACAGGTATAAAAATAATATCATAAAAACGTTTATAGCTGGTTACGCCAAACAGATTTTTTTCAAGTAACTGTGTATAAGCATCATCAATAAAACTTATTGAACCGTGAATTATTTTTTTGATCACGACATTGCCGATCTTAAAATTAATATTATTGTCACCCCCAAGTTCTATAACCTCAGACGGTGTTAATATTTTAATTAACTCGGCGGTTGACATTACATCGCTGCGTCCGATTTCATGAAATCTTTTTTTTGATTTTATATACTCATACACTCTTGGGTTTTCATCAAGGTCTGCTCTCTGGCAGTGATCTGTAATATTGTACTTGTCATAGAAAATAGATGTGTACTTATCCATATAAGTTCTAAGCGGATCAAGTATTATTCTGACCCTCTTGTTTGTTTTGAATACCGATTTTAATGTCATGAATCTTTCTTTCATGGATTGGACGGGCGTTCTTTTAAACGACTTTATATATCTATCCGATGCTATCCCTATGATCAAATTCTGGTCAGGGAATTTGTCCAGAATTACCATTATCCTTTCCATATGTCCGGCATGAAACAAATCATAAACACCGGCAGTATATACATTTCCCATATATTAATTTTACAGGACGATGATGTATCTGTCACCCGGGCTTACCATGTTTTCAAGAGTTTCCTGTTGACAATATTAATTTTATTTGATATAACTTACCAAACACATAGGATTAATGTGTTTATAATAAAGGAGTAGATTACCATGAAAAACCGCAAATTCGAAACACTTCAGCTTCATGCAGGGCAGGAAAGTCCGGACTCGGCTACCGATTCCAGGGCAGTACCGATATATGCCACCACTTCCTATGTTTTCAGGGACTGTGCTCAGGCAGCCGGAAGGTTTGCCCTGACCGAAAGCGGAAATATATATACCCGGTTGATGAACCCGACCTCGGATGTATTTGAGCAGCGTATTGCGGCTCTTGAGGGCGGTGTGGCTGCCCTGGCGACAGCATCGGGGGCTGCGGCTATCACCTATGCGATTCAAAATATTGCAACGGCCGGGCATAATATTATTTCTGACAAGCGGATTTATGGCGGTACATATAATCTCTTTGCCAACACCTTGCCGGACTTTGGCATTTCTACCACATTTGTTGACGGCAGCGACCCGAAAAATTTTGAAAAGGCAATTAACGAAAATACAAGGGCTCTCTTTGTGGAGACCCTGGGGAATCCCCATTCCACAATTGTTGATATAGATGCCCTGTCGGAGATAGCCCATAAAAACGGTATTCCCCTTATTGTTGATAATACATTTGCGACCCCATATCTCTTTCGTCCAATTGAGCATGGAGCCGATGTGGTTGTTCATTCGGCAACAAAGTTTATTGGCGGACATGGAACTGCCATTGGCGGCGTGGTAATTGACAGCGGCAATTTCGACTGGGCAAAGAACGGTAAATTCCCCGGGCTGTCCAAGCCGAACCCCAGCTATCATGGTGTTGTGCTTACCGAAGCTGTCGGGAATCTTGCATATATTATCAAAATGAGGGTAACTCTTATGAGGGATACCGGAGCTACCATAAGCCCATTTCATTCCTTTCTTTTTTTGCAGGGACTGGAAACCCTCTCCCTTCGTGTCGAACGCCATGTAGAAAATTCCCTTAAAGTGGTTGATTATTTATCACGGCATCCAAAGGTAGAATCCGTGAATCATCCTTGCCTGCCTAATCATCAGGATCATGTTTTGTATCAAAAATATTTTCCCTTGGGCGGCGGTTCGATTTTCACTATTGAGATCAAGGGTACTGACGAACAGGCGAAAAATTTTATCGACAGGCTGGAACTCTTTTCCCTGCTTGCAAATGTCGCAGATTCCAAGTCGCTGGTTATTCATCCGGCTTCTACAACACATTCCCAGCTTTCTGCAGAAGAGCTGCTGGAGCAGGGGATTAAGCCGAACACCATTCGTCTTTCCATTGGAACTGAACATATAGACGACATAATTTCTGATTTGGAACAAGCCTTGAGTTGATACATTGAGTTGACATTTCATTACATGATATAATTCCCGGGATGCTGATGTTTTATTTTTCCGGAACAGGAAATTCAAAATATATATCCGGATTATTCTGTAAGTACATGGATATTGATTGTCATTCTTGTCATTCAATCGAAGAGGATTTGGATTTTTCCCGGATTATTGGCTCTGAAGAAATTCTGGGTTTTTGTTATCCTGTTTATGGATCAAGGCTGCCCAGGATAATGCGTGAGTTTGCCATTAGATATACGGAAGTGCTTAAAAATAAAAGCATTATTATTTTTTGTTCACAGATGATTTTTTCAGGAGACGGTGCAAGATCCTTTACCGACATTTTTCCCAAAAATCATTTTAATGTTATCTATGCTGAACATTTCTTTATGCCGAATAATGTCAATAATTTATTTTTTTTATCATTGCCGAATCAGAAAAAAATAAAAAAATATATGACAAAAGCCGACAGAAAGATGAAAGCCGTATGTCAAAACATAAAAAACGGAATTATCAGGAAACGCGGTTTTAATGCTTTTTCCAGAGCCCTGGGGCATGTACAGGGTTCTCTTATGCCTTTGATAGAGAAGAAAACATTAGGCGCAATCAGAATTAACAATGATTGCAAGCATTGTCTTTTATGTATATCCATCTGCCCCATACACAATTTAGTGCATGAGGGCGGGAATATTGTTCAAAAAAACAACTGTACAATCTGTTACCGCTGCATGAACAAATGTCCAGAGAAAGCAATTTCACTGTACTTTAAAACCAGGGTAAAAAGACAATACCATGGTATTAGCTCTGATTAATAATATGTTTTAAATTTTTTATCATTGTTTTTCTATGAAAATAATATATTGTTCATTACCATCCGTCATTATTGGAGCATAATATTTGCCAACCGAGTCTATAAGGACGAACAAGGTATTAATAGTACTTTGTGTGTACACTGGATTGGCCGAAAGATAATCGGATACAGCTTTTCGCGACAGGGAATTAGTCGTGTTTACCTGCGGACTGGTATTATTGACTACCCATTGTTCAAAGCTATTCATTCCTGATTTTGTCGAAAGGTCACCATTACTCCCAATATAGTCGATAATTTTTTGCATTCCGGTGGAATTCGTCGTATATTCAGTCATATTGTAAACTGATCCGGAACCTGCGCCGCCGCAGCTCAAAACAAAAAATGCCAGCAAAATAACCGGAACCCATAAAAACTTTTTCATACAATTCTCCTCTGTAAAATTTTTTTTCGAGATGTAAAACTATTTCCCTGTCTCATCAAGGCAGAGATTTTATTAATGCTGAATATAGGAAAAACGGATCTTGAAGTCAAGCTTTTTGGGGAAAAATAGTTGAATTTTTCCGATATTGTACTCAATGAATTCCAATGATTTATATGCTTCTTGTAATGATGTAAAATATATGCGAAAATCATAGAATGAATAGAAAGGTAACCATTGAAATTATTGACAATGCAGCTTTTCGCTTTTTAAGGGATTTAGCGGCTATTAGTCTCATCAAGTTTACCCCGGAAGATAGACTTGAAGATGACCATCTTATTTCCCTTATTAATGAAATATGTGAGAAGGAAGACACTTCTCTTGAACCATGCATCATGGCAGCACAAATCGAAGTATTGGACAAAGAAGACTGGTAATGATCAAAGGTGAAATATGGTGGGCAAATTTACCTGATGACCCATACGGCTCGGAGCCCGGAAAGCGTCGCCCTGTTCTTATAGTACAAAATGATACATTCAATCGAAGCTCACTAAGAACAATAATTTGTGCTTCTATAACATCCAATATGAACCTATCAAAATTTCCTGCTAATATAGAATTAGGAAAAGCTGTTTCTGGTCTGGAAAAAACATCTGTTATTAATTTTTCGCAAATATTCACTTTAGACAAATCACGGCTAACTGAGCAAGTATCAATGCTGCCAAAAGATTACATTGTAAAAATCAATGAAAGTATTAGATACATTTTTGATTCAGAGTAATTTTAGTTCAATTCCTGTGACAACTAAACATAAGCCAACGGAAGGCATATCCATAATACGCAGCCAGCTCCGGAACCCTCACCAATTCTTCGAATTGCTGAAGATCCTCACTGCTGGCTGCAATTCATGAGAAGAGTACCTTCCACTGATCAATAATTAGCCAGAGCAGAACCTTCTGCATTTCCATGCTGTATATTTAAGATTACTGTAGTTTTCAGATGTTCCGACATGTCGGAAGATTCCAGATCGCAAAGCTTCTGAGATGTCAGTTCCTATAGGAACTGAGAAACTTTTAATTTGACAGTTTTTAATAGTATTATACTTTTGAGAGTTTTTCTGTTCAAAAAAATTCCATTTATGCATTTTCTGTTTTGCATACTTGCTATTATGATGTCTGACACCTCTCGCGTTACCTTAATAATGTAGGGTCTTTTTCTTCACCGTCTATACAGTTATAAAACTTATGATATGCACTCTCAATATTATATTTCTTTAGTTTATTAATAATATCATTATGAGACGGCTTTTTCTGTTTTAAATAATTCTCATTCCAAAAATTATTACTATTAAAGTCTCCAATTAAAATTATTGTACTTGATAAATATTTAGTATATTTATCATAATTAATAGCTTTCCAAGTTTGTTCAGTATATCCTATTTTATTTCCATTTTGGTCTTTATCCTTTGTCCAAACAGAGAATAGAATAAAATCTCTTTTGTCATTATATATTTTGTAAGGTACTATATATCTAAAATCTGAGCTGTGGTCTGGCATAATAGAAAAATTGAATTCATCAGAAAAAATTCCTACACCATATTTGCTTTCAACGTTATCACTATAAAATGTTTTGTTCTTGAATATTTTATTAATAATTATTAAATCATTTTCCAAACATTCCTGAATTACATATAAATCTGCATTATATTTCTTAATAAATAATGCTTTTTCTTCAGTAAAGCCAAACTTACAATTCCATGATAAAATTTTCATTAGCTCTCCTTTAATACTATTATATATTTTTTTCCTTTGTAATATTCCGATCCAATGTATCTGCTTGTTTTGTACTCCTTTTTTCAATAAAAAAATAAATCCAAATTGTAGTATCTACAAGTATTTTCATCTAGGGCTTCTAATTTCTTCAATATCACCTTCCCATTAGTGTGAGGTTTTCTATCTAAGACAAGCGTTTCTCCGTTATATCTACCTTTTTTCGCAAGCATAATATTCTTCCTCATATAATATATCATTTTTAAAGTTTTTCCACATCTCCATTTTCCCTAAAACAGTTTTTTCATACCAGAGCCGCATAAAACCACGAATTTACTTTTAATAAAATATACATAAATGGGGTTTTTTGATCCAAGAAAACCCCCAAATTTGCCTATTTTAATTTTCAAATTACCTAAATAAAAGTTTCCGAGATCTCGGAAACTTTGCTGTCAGGAATCTTCAGACAGGTAGAAAAAAATAAAATAACAATATTTCTATTACCCATGGGCATGAATGCATTTAATTAGGGGAAGGTTATACATCTGTTAAATTACGCCCGTAACCAGTTTGTCAGAAAATCGTTACAGTGTGGCGGAAGGTACTCTTCTCATATATTGCAGCCAGCAATGAGGAACTTCATCTATTCGAAGAATAGGTGAAGGTTCTGGAGCTGGTTGCATATTAGGACATACCTTCCACCAAATTACGGGCGTAATCTTGATAGTGTGGGAAAAATACGCGCGTAATTTTAGCTGCGCCTTACTCCAAGAGCAGGTTCAGGAAGCTGTCTTTCTTCAGAGCATTAAAGAACTGGGAAATATCTATGTCTTCCAGGACGGTGGAAATTTCCTTGTACTCCAGTTTATGTCCGGTAAGCATTTTGGAAAGGTCGGCTATTTCCAGGCTGCTGAAGAAGTCGCCGTAAAAAGCTATATTGCTGATTCTTCCTTCGCGGCCTATGTCAAGTAGGATCTCTATTTTACCGCAGCCTGGTATGCGGCGAATCTTGCGCAGGGTATGGGGAGGGGAGGAGCCGTAATTCCAGCTCCACTGTGCGTAGACCTTGTCTCTTAAATCGTCAATGGCGGAATTCTGTTCTGCACCAAGGACATAATCCTCCATAGGTTTAAAGTGATCTTTAAGAACAGCCCAGAAGTCATCCATATCCATGTCGGTCTTCATGTAGGGTCTGATATTTGTTACCCTGCTTTGGATGGATTTTATTCCCCTGGATTCAATCTTGTCTTCGCCGGGGTTTAGAGCCATGGATAAAATCGAAAGATCGGAGTCGTATAAAATTGTGCCATGATGCATGACCCTTCCCTGTTTTATATATTGGGCATTGCCGGAAAATTTCATGCCATCGACTGTCATGTCATTGCGGCCGGAAATTTCCACCGGCACTCCAAGGGAGTTAAGTGCTGCACTTATGGGTTTGCAGAAAAAAGTAAAATCAATGCTTCCGATGGAATCGGTAATAAAAGTAAAATTTAAATTGCCAAGGTCGTGGTAGACTGCGCCGCCGCCGGAAAGTCTGCGGGCTACATTGATGCCATGTTCCTTTACAAAAGCTCCGTTAATTTCTTCCCTGGTATTTTGGTGCTTGCCGACAATGATCGAATTATTATTTTGCCAAAGCATAAAATAAGAGTTGTCCCTGCTCAGATGGTCAAAGACATACTGCTCAAGCGCAAGGTTCCTGTATGGATCTGTTTGTCTGCTTTCAATATAGTAGATCATGGGTTATAATATCACTAAAAAAAAATATTTTAAAGGATGATTTATGAGTACAAATTTACTTGCGGAAATCTCACGTTTCTACGGATCGAATAACGATTATGTTATAGCCGGAGGCGGAAATACATCTTTTAAGGACGGGGATATTCTTTATATAAAGGGTTCGGGAACATCCCTTGCAGAAGCAAGCCCCGAAGCTTTCGTAAAAATGGACAGAAGGGCATTGGAAAAAATTTGGGGGAAGAATTATCCCTCCTCTAACGATGAAAGGGAGAAGGCGGTTCTGGCGGATTTAATGGCAGCCAAGATGCCGGGGGAGGAAGCGAAAAGGCCGAGTGTGGAAACCATGCTCCATGATATAATTCCATCCTCCTATGTTGTTCATCTTCATCCGGCACTGGTTAACGGGCTTACATGCTCGCAGGGCGGAGAGGAAAAACTTCACGAGATTTTTGATGCAGGCAATTTCCCTGAAGAACATATTTTATCGAAGCTCCTGCCTGCAATCTGGATTCCTTCAATCAACCCGGGTTATATTCTTTCCCTTGAAGTCAAAAAAGCTTTGGATGAATATAAATCAAACCATAACAGAAACTGTCAAATAATATTTCTGCAGAATCATGGCGTTTTTGTCGGGGCGGATTCCACGGACGAGATAAGGCAGATCTATACCGGAATAATTACCAGGCTGGAAACTGTGATAAAAAGGCGGCCGGATTTTAGCGATGAAAGAAGGGATATTTCTGACAAAATAAAGGAGATGGAAGCCGGTCTTTTAAACACCTTTGGCGGTCTGGCTTTTATCAGTAATAAGGAAATTAAAAAGTACATTGAAAGCCGTGAATCTTTTTACCCTGTATCTTCGGCCTTTACTCCGGATCATATAGTTTATGCCGGAAGCGATCCCCTTTTTACTTCTGCAAAAAACAGGGAAGAATTTCTTGAAGACTATAAAAATCATTCGGAAAAAACCGGCAGGACTCCGAAAATCATTGCCTTTGAGGGAGGAGGGGTTTTTGGTGCGGCAGGAAATGAAAAGGCTGCGAAACTGGCTCTGGAACTTTTTCTGGATACTGTAAAGGTTGCGGTTTACACGGAGTCTTTCGGCGGCCCCCTCTTTATGGAAAAGGACAAAATCGATTTTATCAATAACTGGGAAGTCGAAGCTTTCCGTTCCAGGGTTGCAACCTGATGCCCATAAACCGGTCGCAGCGAATTAAGGAAAAGGCGGCTGAAATGGGTTTTCTTGCATGCGGGATCATCCCCATGCCCGCTTTCGATGAATACAACAAGGCACTGGATCAAAGGATAGAATCCTTTCCGGAATCGAGGGAATTGTACGAGCCGCTGTATAATCAAACCAAGAAAATCGAAAATGCAAAAACTCTGATCGTCTGTACACAGAGTTACAATAACTATAGGGTGCCCGAAAGTTTGAATGGGTTGATTGGCAAGATGTATCTTTTTGACAGCAGGCTCTCTTATTCGGAAGAATACAGGGCAAGGCAGGAATTTGAATCATTCCTAAAAACGCTGGGAATTGAATTTCTGCAAGGCTCTGTCCCTGCAAGATGGGCGGCTGCCAAGGCTGGTGTGGGGAAATTTGGGCGCAATAATTTTATTTACGATCCTGTTCATGGCTCCTATCTGACTATACTCACTTGGGTGACTGACACCGAATTGGAATATGATGAGCCGGTTGAAGCAGGACTGACCGGCACCACACAAGCCGACACCACACTTGCCGAAGGCTGCAGCGAAAATTGCCGAAAGTGCATTAACACCTGCCCCACAGGTGCATTGAATGACAGCCTTTCAATGAACAGAGGCAAGTGCATTGCCGAGCTAAGTTTCTTTGCCAAAGAATTGCCGGATGAGGAAACCCAGACTAAGATGGGAAGGTGGATTTATGGCTGTGATGCCTGTCAGGATTGCTGTCCGATGAATAGTGCAGAAGACCGGGGAGTAGAAGCCGGAGCTTCAGCTCGAGCAAAAAAAGACTTTCCGCTTCTAGGCGATTACGAAAAATTCCTTAAACCGGAATTTATTATCAACATGGATCAGGTGACCTACGAAAATATTATCAACCCGCGCTTCTGGTATATGGGCAAGGATAATCTCTGGTTGTGGAAGGCCAATGCGCTTAGGAACATGGCCAATTCGGGGAGCTATCATCATGGGGATTAAAACGTATATAATGAAACATAAATATAGAAAGAAATTAATCAGGAATGCCGGAGGAATCTCATGAAAACAAAAGCGATTCGTTTATACGGAATTAACGATCTCAGACTGGAAGAATTTGACCTTCCCGGAATTAAGGATGATGAAATTCTTGTTAAAATAATTTCCGATTCCATTTGCATGTCCAGCCATAAGCTTGCCATGCAGGGAAAGGGGCATAAAAGGGTTCGTCAGGATCTTGTGAAACAGCAGCCGATTATCGGTCATGAATTCTGCGGCATTATAGAACAGGTTGGAAGCAAGTGGGGAAAGCGTTTCAAGTCCGGGGACATGTTTGCAATACAGCCTGCCCTGAACTTCCCCGATGCTTCCGGGGTTCCCACCCTCTGGGCTCCGGGTTATTCCTATGAGTACTGCGGAGGCAGTGCGACCTATGCCATCATTCCAAACGAGGTAATGGAGATGGACTGTCTGCTGGATTATTCGGGGGACAATTTCTACATGGGCTCTCTTGCGGAGCCGGTTTCCTGCATTGTTGGCGCCTTTCATGCACAGTACCACACTTCAAGCGGCTCCTATGTTCACAGCATGGGGATAGTCGAGGGCGGCACGATGGCACTTCTTGCCGGAGCGGGTCCGATGGGACTAGGTGCGATTGACTATGCAATTCACTGTGATCGCCGTCCATCAAGACTCATTGTGACGGACATCGATGACAGCCGGCTGGAAAGGGCATCTGTGCTTTTAACAACGGATGAAGCAAAAAAGAACGGGGTGGAACTTTTTTATGTAAACACAAAGGACATTCCTAATCCGATAGAACATTTAAGGGCATTGAACGGCGGTGTTCTTTTTGATGATGTCTTTGTCTTTGCTCCGGTAAAGCCGGTTGTTGAACAGGGAGGTCAGCTCCTTGGCCGTGACGGCTGCCTTAACTTTTTCGCCGGTCCCACAGATACGGGCTTTTCTGCAAGTTTGAACTTCTACAATGTGCATTATGAGTCTCATCATATAGTAGGAACCTCCGGCGGAAATACCGATGACATGAAGGAATCCATTGCAATGATGTCCGAGGGAAAACTAAACCCGGTCTTTATGATCACGCATATCGGCGGTTTGGATTCGGCATCGCAGGCAACGATAGATCTGGACAAAATTCCGGGCGGCAAGAAGCTCATCTACACTCACAAGAAAATGCCCCTTACCGCAATAGACGACTTTGCCGAAAAGGGAAAATCATACCCCTTCTTTGCTAAACTTGCCGAGATTTGTGCAAAAAACAAAAACCTGTGGAATGTGGAAGCGGAAAAATATCTTCTGGAGAATGCTCCGGATATATAGAAATTGCCCGCTAATTAAGCAGATCTGAGCGTGGCTTTACACGGCGTCACTGCGCAATTTCGAAGGTCTTTGCTGCCTTTATCATGTTCTCCATTATATTAACCGAGAAGGGACAGCGTTCTTCGCAGTTTCCACATTTTATACATTCCGATGCCTTGTGGTCGAGGGAGGCATAATTCTGCCTGTTTGCGGTGTCAATATATTTCATCACCTTGGCGATATCTATGTCTTGCGGACAGGGCTGACAATGGCTGCAATACACACAGCTTCCTTTCATGTTTCCCTGAAAGTCCTTAATGATGCCGCTGAAGTCCTTTTCCTCATCGCTTGCACCAAGGTAGACAAGGGCATCTTCCACATGGGAGGGGTCGGAAAAGCCCAGCAGGGTGCTGACAACGGCCGGCCTTGTAAGGGCATAGTGAATGCATTGGCTCACGCTAAGTGGTTTGGAAAAGGGTGAAAAATCCGGCGAAATTAGCTTTGCCGCCCCCAAGGTCTTCATTACCGTAATGGCAACATTCTTTTGCTCACAAAAGCGGTAGAAATCCTGCCTGCCGGGGTCGAGGGTTTTTTCCTTTTCTCCGGACATGAGTTTATCCATATGGTCAAATACATAGGCATCGCTTGCAAGCATGTCAAAGGCGGGGTTTATGGAGAAAAGAAGCAGGTCAATAAGGCCTGTTTCGACAACTTTTTTGGCAATAATGGGGTTATGGGAACTGGCTCCCAGGGCACGGACAACTCCCTTTTCCTTGAGTTCCAGAGCATAGGAAAGCACGTCCCCGTTAAAAACATCATCGAAATGCTTTTCGTTATCGATAAAAAAAAGCATCCCAAAATCAATATAATCTGTATTTAAATGAAGCAGGAGGTCCTCAAAATACTTTTGAATGATTTTTCTGTCCCTTGAAATATCATACTGCTGTTTAATATCCGTAGAGCCGATATGGCCCTGAATGAGGATCTTGTCCCTTCTGCCCTTGATTGCCTTGCCGATGAATTTCCGTACCTCCTCCCCGGGCATAAAAACATCCATTATATTGATGCCATTATCGAGGGAGGCATGGATAACAGATTCCACTGTTTCGTAGGGCTTCCTGTCCAGATGCTCGGCGCCGAGGCCGATTATACTGGCGGACATTCCGGTATTTGCGATTGGACGGTAAATCATGTCGTTTTTCATAGGTTATTTTACCACGGAAAGCAAAAAAAGCCATGCCATGGGAAGCCTTTATCTGCCGCTCTTGCCACCCTTCAATAGTAAGTTTTACTAAAGCAAATTTTTCTGTCACCGATACTATAAATGATAAAGGATCGCAGTCCATTTGCCCGTTGGGTATTAAGGCTGAGATCCGGTGGAAATATGGAGAAATCCGTATTTCTCCCTCACCCTTCCGGGAATGGGCGGGTCGAGGGTTTCAGGCACAAATTTTCATGACGTAAAGCGCAAAGCGTTTTGCGTACGGCATGGATGCCGCGGCGCGCGGAAGTTACAGGAACCAACGGGCGTCGAAAATACCAAAGGAGTGTTTTATGATAATTAATCACAACTTGAGCGCAATGTTTGCCGACAGATCCCTCAGAGTCACCCAGGTTTACCTGGATAAAAATATGGAAAAACTGTCAAGCGGCTTGCGTATCAACCGTGCAGGTGATGATGCATCGGGGCTCGCTGTTTCTGAGAAGATGAGGTCACAAATTCGTGGTTTGAATCAGGCTTCAACCAATGCTTCGAACGGAATTTCCTTTATTCAAACAACGGAAGGCTATCTCCAGGAAACCCAAGACATTATTCATCGCATACGTGAATTGGCGGTGCAGGCTGCTAACGGTATTTATACCGCAGAAGACAGACAGTACATTCAGATTGAAGTTTCATCACTGATCGCTGAAGTAGACCGCATCGCATCCCATGCCCAGTTTAACGGAATGAATCTTCTTACCGGAAGATTTGCACGTTTGACCGGGGAAAACATTGTAACCGCCTCTATGTGGTTCCATATCGGAGCTAACATGGATCAGCGGACACAGGTCTATATCGGTACAATGACAGCCGCGGGTCTTGGTATCCGCAATGTTGGTGACCGGTCCATTCTTACCATCTCCACACCGGATGATGCCAATCGTGCCATTGGAACCCTTGATGCGGCGATCAGAACTATCAATAAACAAAGAGCTGATCTCGGCGCTTACCAAAACCGCCTGGAGCATGCAGTCCGCGGCATCGACATCGGAGCCGAAAACCTGCAGGCAGCAGAGTCAAGAATTCGCGATACCAATATGGCGAGGGAAATGGTCGGTTATACAACCAATCAGATCCTTACCCAGAGTGGAACCGCAATGCTTGCTCAGGCTAACCAGAGAGGTCAGACTGTTCTTCAGCTTCTTAGGTAATTTATTGAAGGCAGCAGAGGGTTTTTTACCTGCCGCTGCCTGAGAGCTTTATTTAGAAGACGTCTCGGGAAGGCGCCTGACCACTTAATATTAAGTGGTCAGGTTCTTTTTTTGCCTGTTCGCACATGTTCCTGCTTGTTGGTACATCGCCGCCCGGGACATTTCTGCCCGGGCATAGCCGTCGGTTTGACTTTTTCCCTCCTTTTTTATAAAATACGGTTACTTTCAGAACAATATAACTACACAAGGAGCTTAAAATGGCGAAACATCAGTTTCAGACAGAGGTGAGTCAGCTTCTCCACCTCATTATTCATTCACTTTATTCAAACAGGGAAATCTTTCTTCGGGAACTCGTTTCCAATGCCTCTGATGCCCTGGATAAACTTAAATACCTGACCATTGCAGATGAGGCGTTTAAATCCCTTAGTTTCGATCCAAAAATTGAAATTTCCTTTAACAAGGATGAAAAAACAATCACCATAAGTGATAACGGGATTGGCATGAATGAAGTGGATTTAGGTGAATCCCTTGGAACAATTGCACGTTCCGGCACAAAGGCCTTTCTGGAAAAACTTTCCGAAGAGGCAAAAAAGGATTCCAACCTGATTGGTCAGTTTGGGGTAGGCTTTTATTCGGCCTTTATGGCAGCGGAAAGAATTGAAGTTATTACGCGCAAGGCAGGAGAAGATTCCGCCTGGAAATGGACAAGTGACGGCAAAGACGGTTATGACATGGAAGCGGCTGAAAGGGAGAGCCAGGGTACGACCGTTATACTTCATTTAAGCGAAGATGGCATCGAGTTTGCAAACCGCTGGTCTATCGAAGACATTATCAAGCGCTATTCCAACCATGTGGCCTTTCCCATTTATCTTACCTACGATGAAAAGGAATATGATAAGGACGGCAAGGAAAAAAGCAGCAAGTCTAAAACAGAGCAGATAAATTCCGGCACGGCTCTATGGCGGCGGTCAAAGTCCGAGCTGAAGGATGAGGATTACAAGGAATTTTACAAGAGCCTTGGTTCCCAGACCGGCCATGACACTGACGATCCCCTTTTCTATATTCATACAAATGCGGAAGGCACACTGGAATATTCGACCATTTTTTATATTCCGAAAAAAGCCCCCTTCGATCTATACCATGTGGATTACAAGCCCGGAGTTAAACTCTATGTGAAAAGGGTTTTTATTACAGACGATGACAAGGAATTAATGCCTGTCTGGCTTCGCTTCGTTAGAGGAATTATTGACTCTGAAGATCTACCGTTAAACGTAAGCCGAGAAATACTTCAGCAGAACAAGATCCTCGTCAACATAAAAAACGCCTCGGTAAAAAAACTCCTTTCGGAATTTAAGTATCTCTCCGACAGGGCTAAAACCGGTGACAATGAAGCTGCCGAAAAATGGGATACCTTTATTAAGGAGTTCAACCGCCCGTTAAAAGAAGGTTTGTATCAGGACTTTGCAAACAGGGAAGCGATACAGGAGCTTGTCAGATTTAAGAGTACCATGGCGGATGGATATACCAGTTTTTCCGACTATGTTTCCCGTATGAAAAGCGATCAGAAAAATATCTACTATATTACAGGCGGAGACGAAAAAACACTTCGAGCCTCTCCGTTGCTTGAAGCATATAAAGCCAAAGACATAGAAGTTCTGATAATGGACGATGAGATAGACGACATTGTTATTTCCTCCCTTCACAGTTATAGAAAGGCAGGCGGCGAAGGAAGTGGCGATGAAAAAGATGACGCCCAGACAAGCTGGGAATTAAAATCTGTAAACCGCTCCGGGGCGGATGAAGAGTTAGGCGAAAAGGCAGACAAGAAGGCGGAAAAGGAAATAAAGCCTGTAATAGAGAAAATCAAAAAGGCACTCGGAGACCGTGTAAAGGATGTTAAACTCTCCCGCCGCCTGCACGATTCACCTTCCTGCATAGTGGCGGACGAAAATGACCCGACAATGCAGATGGCTCAGATGATGAAGGCAATGGGCTCTGCCATGGGACAGGGAGAGATGCCCGAAATAAAACCAATACTTGAAGTTAATGGCGATCATCCGATCATGCTTAAACTTAAAGAAACCGAAGATGAAGAAAAGATAGGCGACATTGCAGGAGTGCTTTTGGATCAGGCTCTTCTTGTAGAAGGCCTTAAGCTAAAGAACCCGGCAGACTTCATCAAACGGCTGAACAGGTTGCTGTCATAGTGGAAAAACACAAGATACCGCCAATTACCGGCATAAAGGACGCTTTCTCCATTTCCGGAAAAACCGCATTTATTACAGGAGGCAATGGCGGCATTGGGCTGGGCATTGCCCTGGCCATGGCGGAAGCAGGAGCGGACATTGCCATTTTTTGCAGAAATATGGAAAAGGCAGAAAATGCACTTGATGAACTCAGAGCCCATGGCGGTAAATACAGAGCCTTCTCCTGTGACATAATTGATCCGGACAGTGTAGCCTCCGCCGTGGAAGCTGCATGCGGTGAATTCGGCGCTCCCGACATACTCGTTAACAATTCCGGAATTGCAGGCGGCGGCCGGCTTCTTGACTCTGACATGGGTCTGGCTTCCTGGCGGCGTGTAATAGAGACCGATCTTATCGGCATGATACAGTTTACCCACGAAGCCGGCAAAAGAATGCGTGATGCGCAAAAGGGCGGAGCAATAATAAACATTACTTCCAATGCAGGGGGAACCGTAAACAGGGGAGCGGGTCTTGCGGTTTACGGAGCTGCAAAGGCCGGGGCAAACCATTTTACAAAGAGCATGGCTGTGGATCTGGCCGAGTATAATATAAGGGTGAACGCAATTGCGCCGGGTTATACGAGAGCCGGATTCGGTGCGAACCCGGGGAAGTATCTTTACGATCTCGTGGAAAGCCAGCAGCCCTTAAAAAGACTGGGCGAGGCAATAGAGATTGGCGCTCTTGCGATTTTCCTTGCCTCTCCCGCCGCCGCCCACATTACCGGCGAAGTTATCACAATTGACGGCGGCTATAACCTGCAGACCTGACGGGAGTGACTTATGAAGCATAACATTTTTTGTTTTGCAATGTTAATGATTCTTGCCTTCGGCGGTTTTGACAGTCTGTATCCGCAAACCAATATCTACATAGAAAGATGGCCGACAATTTCCCACGACAGGGTCAATATAAGAAATTTTCCAAGTACCACCCTGGGTTCTGTTAGTTTTCAGCTTAATGCAGGTGAAAAAATCATCATAAGAAACAGGACAATCGAACAAAAAGAAGTAAATGGCATGGTAAATTATTGGTATTATATCAGCGTCTTTGAAGGTGAACATAGAAGCAGATATGGATGGGTGTTTGGGGAATATGTCAGATTCACAGGCATCTATGATATAGACTACTGGAATGCTTCCCCCTTTGTAATCAGACCCATTGATGAAAGAAGCGTATATAAAAACATTGTAGCCTCCGAAATATTTTCTGCATTGGGTTTAACAAATAATTTTGAATCCTATGACCTTGCAATGCTTGAACGGCATCGGCCAATGACCCGTGAGACTTCCTTTATATGGTATATGCATGAAGCCGGTTATGAAACCCTAAACACATACCTAACCAATTACGGCATTATTTCGGGCTTTGTGAATGAAGAAACCCGGGAATGGAGGTTTTTATCAGTAACTATACATACAAACATCCAGGGTTCAAAATTATACCCCGGGATGACAATAGCTCAGCTCGAAGAACTCTTTGGTACCGATTATACGATTGAAGGACCATTACTCCAATATGATTTTCAGGATTTGTTTGATAGCTATTATTGGGTGTTTGAAATTGAAGATAATATCATCAAATCCTTTACTATTTATCTATATTATACGTAGGAAATAAGCTTTCCTGCCTGAAAGCCGATTTCCTTCAAGGAAATAAGCTTTCCTTCAAGGAAAGCAGAATTCTTGCCAAATGACCAAAAAATGTATATAATATATTAGAGGGAGAATATGCTCCGGTTAAAAATATGTCTTTTATTTTTCATCATGTTGGCCTTCACTGTATGCTCCACAGACCAAACAGAAATATTCTATAATTTTAGTTCCATCACTTCTTACCGTGATATTCCCGGAATTACTGCCGAAGAAATAGCTTCCATCGAAGCAGTTAAGGAACATAGGCAGTTTTTTAACTATGGGATGATGTTGAGTACCGAGTCGTTTACCAACTTTGACGGAGAGATAAGGGGTTATGCAGCCCTGATATGCGAGTGGCTGGAAGAGCTTTTTGGCATACCCTTTATTCCACAAAACTATTTGTTTGGCGATTTATTAAGCGGTATGGCCACCGGAGATATTGATTTTGTCGGGTTCCTTATGGACTCTGATGATCGCAGGGATACGCATTTTATGACTCATCCGATAGCGTACCGTACCATGCTCTACTATAGAATCGCCGATAGCCGTAGTCTTTCTGAGATAAGCAGGGAAAGATTGCCCCGTTATGCATTTATTACAGGAGCGGCAACCACATCAATTGTACTGCAATACGCAACCTACGATTTTGAAGTTGTAACTGTGGACACTCATAGCGAAGGTTACGAGATGATGAGAACGGGAGAAATAGATGCTCTTATTGCGGCAACCGTACAGGAAATAAATTTTATTAATTATCCCGATATAATTAAAGAATTTTTCTTCCCCCTGATTTATACGCCTGTTTCGCTTTCAACACAAAATCCTGAACTTAAGGCTTTTATCAGCGTTGTGCAAAAAGCCCTCGAGAATGGTGCCGATCGTTACCTGAACGAATTGTATAGGCAGGGTTATCAGGAATATACAAGGCAGTTATTGTATACGCGGCTTACCGGGGAAGAGCGTGCATATGTCGGAAACAACCCCATTATTCCAATATCTGCAGAATTCGATAATTACCCGTTGAGCTTCTACGATAACCGTACAGAAACCTATCAGGGAATTGTCTTTGATATTTTAAGGGAAGTAGAGGCAATAAGCGGTTTGGAGTTTACAGTTTTTAATGAACCTTATACGCCAATACACGAGTTAATTAACAACCTTTACGCCGGGGAAACGAAGATTATTTCCAATTTATTCCGCTCGCCGGAGAGGGAAGAGAGTTTTTTGTGGTCTGATAGTTCTTTTCTTTCCGTTGCAATTGCACTTATTTCACTTGCCGAAAGTCCATCCATAGGTTTGAACGAGGTTTACTCCATGCGTGTAGGTCTTGCGGAGGGGACAGCGTTTGACAGTTTATTTACATTATGGTTTCCGGATCACAGGAATATAAAGTTATACGCTAATCAAATTGAAACATTTAACGCCTTAATGAACGGCGAGGTAGATATGGTAATGAGTACCGTAGCCGGCCTTAGATGGATGACAAATTATCTTGAACAGCCGGGATTTAAAGCCAATATTGTTTTTAATGATCAGATTCACAATTTTACCCTGGGTTATAACAGAGAGGCTGAACTCTTGCATTCCATTGTAAACAAGGCTCTCCTCCTGGTTGATATTGAAGCCATTTCCGGAAGCTGGCTTCTTCAGACATACGACTTCCGGGTGAGGCTTTTTGAAGAACGAATGCAGGCACAGCTTCCCTGGATAATAGGTGCAATCGTGCTTACATCTGCCGTGCTTGTTCTGGTATTGGTTCTTTTTATTCGCAGCCGCAATGCCGGAAAGATACTTGAAAACCTGGTTCAGAAACGAACTGGTGAACTTGCGTTAAACCAAAAAATGCTTGAGTCTGCCCTGGAAGAAGCAAATACTGCAAGCCGTGCAAAAAGTGATTTTCTTGCAAAAATGAGCCATGAAATTCGTACACCCATGAATGCGATTATTGGAATGGCAGAGCTTGCCCTTCGCGCCAAAGAAACAGAAAATGCACGCGAACATGTTTTTACAGTCAAGCAGGCAGGTTTTAATCTTTTGTCGATTATAAACGACATTTTGGATTTTTCGAAAATAGAAACCGGAAAACTGGAAATTTTTTCCGATAATTATTATCTTTTGTCCCTGTCGAATGATGTTATCAGCATAATAAGGATGCGCGCGGTAGATAAAAGAATACGTTTTGTAGTTTACATTGACAGTAAATTGCCGGGAGTTTTGACAGGAGATGAAGGAAGAATTCGCCAGGTATTGCTGAACATTCTCAGTAATGCAGTTAAGTATACGGAGAAAGGTTTTGTATCATTTTCCATTAACGCCGAGAAGACGGGAGAAAATGAAGTAAACCTTATTTTTGAAATAAAAGATTCAGGGGTTGGAATTAAGCAGGATGATATTAATAAACTCTTTGAAGAGTATACGCAATTCGATCTCGGAAAGCACAGGGATGTAGAAGGAACCGGTCTTGGTCTTGCAATTACCAATAGTTTTGTCAGGGCAATGAATGGAAATATCAGTGTAGAGTCAAAATATGGCGAAGGAAGCACATTTAAAGTAACATTGCCACAGAAGGTAAAGTCCTGGAGAATTCTCGCTGCTGTTGAAAATCCGGACAATATTAATATCCTGCTTTATGAAAGAAGGGAAATAAACCATAGATCTATTATTGGAAATATTGCAAATCTGGGTGTTAATTATGACCTTGCGTTAAACGACATAGAGTTCAACGAAAAGATCATGAAAAATAAATTTAGTTTTATTTTCATTTCATATTATCTTTACAAAAAAAACACGGAAATTATTTCTGCTTATGGCGGAGATGCGGAAATTGTAGTTTTGACCGAGTTTGGTGAAGCTGTCCCGGATAAGTATTTATTGAATCTGGCTATGCCTGTACATTCCATATCTATTGCAGACATTATTAACGGTGTTTCTACCAGTTTTACCTATAATGACTATAATTATTTCTTTGTAAGATTCCAGGCGCCGGATGCAAAGGTTCTTGTGGTTGATGATATTGGTACAAATTTAAAAGTAGCCGAAGGATTACTTTCGCCTTATATGATGCAGATAGAATTGTGCAATAATGGACACGATGCAATAAATTTAATGAAAACCAAACAATATGATCTTGTATTCATGGATCACAAGATGCCGGATATGGATGGTATAGAAACCACCAGGCTCTTCCGGGCATGGGAAAACGAACAGGCAGGCAAAAGCGGACAATCCCTAAAACAGCCGGCAGGGATTCCAATAGTGGCACTGACTGCAAATGCTGTAGTAGGCACCAAAGAAATGTTTCTTACCAGTGGATTCAATGATTTTATTTCAAAACCCATAGATACTGTAGAGATGAATTTAATTTTGGAAAGATGGATTCCCCAGGAAAAACAAAAAAAGATAGTGGCAGAAAATTCCGGAATATTGCCAACGGAAAGGGATTTGGACATTAAAATTGAAGGAGTAAATACCAGCAGGGGATTAAGTCTGTCAGGAGGTAAAATAGAGCAATATCTTGTTGTTCTTGAAATATTTTATAAGGACGGTCTAGAAAAAATAAACACAATCCGTGAATGTCTTGATAATTCGGATATTGATTTTTACACGGTTCATGTTCATGCCCTTAAAAGTGCTTCTGCAAATATTGGAGCCGGAGCTTTATCTGAAGAAGCCAGAGCTTTGGAATTGGCAGGAGACAATAAAGATATAGAATACATTAAAAAACATAATGGATACATGATATCCAATCTGGAAAAGCTTTTAAGCAAAATTAAGGAAGAACTGGACAGGAAGAAAATGAATTCTGATCTTTCCATTACAGAACCCCTTGATATTATTTCCGATCTGGAAAAGCTGAATCTCGCCATTCAAAATTATAATGCAGGCGAAATGAATCAGATTATAAATCATTTACAGGGTCTTAATTTTAGGGAAAAAATCAGGGATGTCATAGATGAAATATCAGAAAACATATTGTTGGGTGATTTTGAAATGGCTGTCGAGAAAATAAACGAGTTAATCGACAAACCCCATTAATGATAATAAATTTATTGACCCGTATATGGGCTCATCATGACAAAAAAAATCTGGCAGGGCAAAGGGTTCCGGAAAACATAGTTGAATTAAATGACATTCCATATGTGAGCGGTACAAACTTTCACGAAAAAAATGTTCTTGATATTTATTATCCGAAAGATGTACTGGAAAGGCTTCCGGTAATTATAAATATTCATGGCGGCGGTTTTATTTATGGCCACAAGGGTTTGAACAGGGTGTTTTGCATGCACCAGGCCATTAATGGCTTTCTGGTTTTTAATCTTGATTACAGGCTCGCCAATGACATGGTGAAGCTTCCCAATCAAATCGGAGATATTCTTTGTGCCCTGAACTGGATAGAGGGTAACATGGATTCGTATCCGGCAGATGCACTCAGGGTGTATATGACAGGGGAATCCGCCGGTGCATATCTTGCGGCAATGGCTGTGTTAGTCTCCAAAAGCAAAAGGCTGCAAAAACTTTTTGGTATAAACAATAAAGTGGCTCACAATGCCGGTGCTCACGATGCGGCAGCTCACGATGTGGCAGCTTCAGGTTTTCCCATGAAGGTTCCGGCGATTAAGGCCATTGCAATGATCTCTGGTTTTCTTGACTGGCCGGGGCATTTTCTGTATGCCCCCTTGCGGTCAATAATTCTGGAAAAAAGATATAAAAAGAAGCCGTACTACAATGACTTATTTTTGGACAGGATCCCGGAAATAGGTGATCTGCCGCCCATCTTTCTAACCACCAATGCCAACGATCCGTTAAAAGCCATGACTTTAAATTTCGTAGAATTACTAAAACAAAAAAACCATCAACATCACCTTGTATACCTGCCAAAAAATAAAACTAGGAAGCTCGGCCATGTCTTTAATATTTTTCACCTCGATTGGGAAGAGAGTATTATTGTAAACAATGAAATGCTGGACTTTTTAGGATAAGCATCCCAGTTAATTAGTTTGGTTTAATCTTAACACCAAGTTTATGTTTATCGGCAAACTTAAGTACCCTGTCCATATCATCTTTGCCCCACCAGTAGTAAACGGCATATTTTACTCCGTCAATAATTACTGCTTATTTCGGCTTAGAAAGGGTTATTTTAAGAGTTTTCTCCCCTGTACATCCACCAATATAGTCATTTGCTGTATGGCGATTTTATTCAAACGCAATAATCTTTCATTTTGCGGTATGCTGTCGTTTATCATTACGGCATTGATGTTTTCCATATTTGACAAGCAGATAAGTTCGTTTATAGAAGCATAGTCCCGAATATTCCCTTTAAAGCCGGGGTTTTTATCTCTCCATTGTTTGGCGGTTATGCCGAATAGTGCAATATTCAAAACATCGGCTTCGTCTGCGTATATAATAGAGGCTTGTTTTGGTGTTAGTTCTTTTGGGACAAGGTTATGCTTTACAGCGTCCGTGTGAATATGGTAATTAATTTTTGCAAGTTCACGCTTGGCAGACCAGCCTAATAATTTTTGCTCTGCTTCTTTAAGGCGTTGGTATTCATAAATAAAATATAACTTAAACTCTACTGAAACCCATGAAGCAAATTCAAAAGCTATATCTCTGTGGGCAAATGTGCCTTGACTATAACGCCCCCGGCTTGTTGTTATGCCTATTGCCCCGGTTTTTTCTATCCATTGCTCGGGAGATAGAGTAAATGCGTTGTACCCAGCTTCATTTCTAAAGGAGTCGAATTCGACCCCTTTAAAATCAGGGTTGTTTAATGTTTCCCAAAGCCCTAAAAAAGCGATTGTTTCTTTGCTTCTAAGCCAATTTTTAACAACATCTTTCGGAGCATTTGGATTTTTGTATTGGGCTATATCTGTAAGCGACATATAATCATTTTGGTTTATTCGGCTATACCTTACTTCTATGCCTTTGACTATTATTTTATCTTTTGCTTTTTTAGCCATATTGCTTCCTTAATATTAGAGTATAGCAGATCAAAGCAATCTTAGTCATATCCCACTACCTAGCTTCTGATCCTAAAATTTTTTTTAGTTTCATACATCAATTAAACCATTCAATAGTAAATTAAGTCCGTGCTGGAAATGGGAACCATAATCAATATCTTTTACCATGTTCTTGTAGAAGCTTATTATACCCCGTGCGTTTTTGGCTCCCGAAAGGGAACTGTAAAATTCTTCATCCCATACGGAAAACAGCACATAGTTTATTAACAGACAGGCTGTTGAAAAACTATATTCTTCATCCATACCCTGAGCCAGGAGAGCCTTTATAATACTTTGCTTAAATTCCATGTGCTCCCTGTAAACCGGAATTGTTTCGTAAAATATTGCAGCACTGTTTCTTATTTTTAGCAGCTCGGTTCTGAGTTCTGTCAAAACTTCTTTAATGAATAATTTGGGTACAGCCTCAAATACATGGATCTTTTGGCAAATATGTTCACAAATTATGGAATATATACCTTCTTTGTTTGATACAGCTCTGTAAAGGGTAGCTGAGGATACCTTCATTTCCTTTATTAATTTCCTCATGGTAAATTTGTTAATCCCATTCTTGTTAAGAAGCAATATAGAACTGTCCAGGATTTTTTCGTTCAGGTTAATCATCGTGGGGCTCCTAAAAAACGATGTTTTCGATTTGGAAAACACTGTTTTCGTTTGTAAAAACGTTGTTTTCGTTTATTAAAACACTGTTTTTATCTGTACTGTATTCTGCACTGTATAATATGGGAATTTATGGGCCAAAAGTCAAATTTTGATATTATTCCGGGAGCAGGATTTAAATATTTCTTGATAATTAACATTTTTCATGGGATAATTATAGGATAGTCCCTGTAGAGGCTTTATGTAGAAACTTTATGAAGAAATTATGTAGACTGGCATTGAATATCCTTTTTTTCCTCCTCCTCCTGTTTTTCATTAGCTGTGAAAACCTCTTCATGTTGTTCGCCTCAGGTTATGGCGGAGAAATTACAAGAGTTGTCATACGGGAAAAAGAGGGAGCGACATCTTACAATTATCCTGTAACATTTGGCCACGTTTTTAGAAGGGGGGATGTCCCTGCCGGCTGTTCTGTTGGTGTTAATTCCGGCGGTACAAGTCTGCAAAGCCAGTTCGATGTAAAGTCCACCTATCCCGATGGCTCAGTTAGGCATGGGGTTATTTCGGTAATTATTCCACAGGTAATGGCTTTTTCCGATACAACCCTATCCCTTGTTAGAAGCTCCGCCGGCAATGGGCAGGGCATGGACAGGGCGGCAATCCTGGAAACAGATGTCGGGGCAATACTGGAGCTAACGGGCTTGAACGGTTCAGGCTATGGAGGCAATCTGATAGCCGACCTTAGGGAAGCAATTATAGAATCGGAGCAATTAAATTATTGGCTTAGGGGGGATGTCTGCACCGAGATTCTTGTCAGGCAGGAATTACCCGGGAGTAATGGTCAACTAAACGCTCTTTGGGAAGTTCGCTTCTACCCCACTGAAAGTGGCACACCCTATATCCGAATATCCCACACCATAGAAAATGTGAATTTGAGTACCCGTGGCAATGTAAATTATGCCTTATCAATTAAACAGGGCTACCCTCAGCCTGCCGAAGTATATAGCAAACCCGACTTTCAGCATAACAACTCCTCCCGTTGGCGTAAGGTTTTTTGGCTAGGGGAAGAGCCGCCGGAAGTGGAGATTCGCTTTGATCTCCCCTACATGATCTCCACGGGGATGATCTTACCTTACGATACATCTTTGATTATTAGCGAAAGTGCTATCATATCGAGCTATAATTTTTGGCATAATTCAAACAATGATATTATGGGTAATGGAAGCATATACATGTATATGCCCGGTGTAGGAGGCAGGGGAGATATAGGTATGCTTCCCACATGGACTGCGCAATACCTGTTGACCATGGATAACCGCATGCGGGAAGTCATGCTTGGCAACGGAGAAATGTCCGGGCACATTCCCATTCATTACCGGGAAGATGATTTGGGATTAAGATCCTATGGAAAAGTTGTATCCATAGATGACCGGATTAATTTTAATTTGATAAACTATAACGGACCTCCCCCTATTGGCGCTACAAGTACCAACTGGCACCCGGATCAGGCTCATCAACCTTCTCTGGTGTATATTCCCTATTTAGTTACCGGTGAACGCTGGTTTTTGGATGAGCTTTATTATTGGGGCGGATATAATTTGGCTTTTGATCTATATCATCGCAATACCCGTGGTGATATCCCCGGTGCAGACTCTAGTTATGGATTAATCGCAGGACAGTTACGGGGTGTAGCCTGGGGCTTAAGAACCTTATCTGATGCGGCAGCAATGGCTCTTGATTCAGATTTGGAGAAAGATTATTTTAGGGCAAAGTTAATCAATAATTTGTCTTGGCATGTCTGGAGGAATATTGGAGCAAATGGACATGGGCTAAACGCAGTGATGTGGAGGGGTACGCCCCATACTTCCAACGATTGGCCTACACAGCTTATTTCCCCATGGCAGCATGATTTTATGGTTCTCGTGGCAGCCCATATAGCCCGCCAGCATGCTGATATGCCTAATGCCGCAGCACTCCGTGATAGCATAGGGAAGTACACGGTAAATAGATTTATCATGCTGCCGACTTATGCCGGTGTTGCTTATCGGATGCCATATCAAGATATAGAAGGAACTTTTTACCGTAATGGCGGATGGGCACAGTATGCTGCTGATATTGATGAATATAACGATGGGGCTGATCCACAAGCCTATTTTAACATCCAGGATTATGCGTATTCCTATGCATTTATTGCGATGGGTGCCAGTGCGGTAGTGTCGCACTTGAACGGAGGTTTTGGCGTATATACCTTCTTAAGAAATAATCTCAGTTATGATAGACGGGCAAGGGACGACCCCACCTGGGCTTTCGTGCCTGTACGATAAGTGCCTGCTTGACTAAACTAAGTTTATGGACTAAGTTTATTGTATGCAGCAGTATAATATCCATAATGCCAAAACTCATCTTTCCGCGCTTGTAGAAAAAGCAGCAAAGGGGGAAGCTTTTATTATTGCAAAATCCGGCAAGCCAATGGTTCAGGTTCTTCCCTTAAATGATAAAATTCCTGCTCTGCAAAGGGTTGGCTTTTTAAAAGGTAAAATTAAAGTACCAAAAGATTTTAACAGAATGGGACAGGACGAAATTATAGAAGTTTTTGAGGCTTAAAACAAATTGAAATATTTGATCGATACTCATCTATTATTATGGGCAGCGGCAGATACCCTGCCAAAAAAAGCACTTCCATATTTCCTTAATGAAGAAAACCAGTTATATTTTAGTACCGCCAGTATTTGGGAAGTGGTAATTAAAAGTAAATTAAATCGCCCGGATTTCCGGGTAAATCCGAATGCTCTATATAAGGGTTTATTGGATAATGGATACATAGAGCTTTTTATTAACAGCCAACATGCATTGTCAGTTTTGGATATACATACCCGGCATAAAGATCCCTTTGATCACATTCTTTTGGCTCAGGCGAAAATAGAGAAATGCCCATTACTCAGTTCTGATAGAACCCTTTCCCGATACCCTTCTGTGATTTATATAGTATAATTATAGGATAGTCCCTGTAGAGGCTTTATGAAGAAATTATATAGACCGGCATTGAATATCCTTTTTTTACTCCTCCTCCTGTTATTCATTAGCTGTGAAAACCTCTTCATGTTGTTCGCCTCAGGTTATGGCGGAGAAATTACAAGAGTTGTCATACGGGAAAAAGAGGGAGCGACATCTTACAATTATCC